>Ga0214219_1000064_pt1 | contig 55422 bp, 42 predicted proteins | sample TroBogypolimnion_26_FD_153057 | JGI IMG/M metagenome (GOLD analysis project Ga0214219, IMG submission 153057) | Freshwater microbial communities from Trout Bog Lake, WI - 25JUL2007 hypolimnion | ecosystem: Environmental > Aquatic > Freshwater > Lake > Hypolimnion/Profundal zone | place: Trout... | reverse complement strand
CATCAGCAAGCGAGGCACGGCGCCGTGCAAGGCCACCTGCCCGGCCCATGTCAGCATCCAGGGCTATATCGCCCTGATCAGGGACGGCAGGTACGAGCAGGCCCTGAAACTCTTCAAGCAGGAACATCCCTTCCCCGGCATCTGCGGCCGGGTCTGCCATCATCCCTGCGAAGGCGAATGCACCCGCAACGATGTCGATCAGCCCCTGGCTATCCGGGAGCTGCACCGGTTCCTGGCCGACTGTGAAAAGAACAGCGGCACATTTTACACACCCGGGATCACGGCTGAAAAGCGGGCCGAGAAAGTCGCCATCATAGGCTCCGGTCCCGCGGGCGTCACCGCCGCCTATCAGCTCCTGCAGATGGGATATTCGGTCACCATCTTTGAAAAACAGGCCGAGCCCGGCGGCATGATGCGCTACGGCATCCCCGAATACCGCCTGCCCCGGGATATCCTGGCAGGCGAGATCAAAGTCATTCAGGACATGGGCGCCGAGATCAAATGCGGCGTCAGCTTCGGCCGCGACATCACGCTCGAGAGCCTGAAGAAGGACGGCTATGCCGCAACCTTCCTGGCCATCGGTCTGCACGGAGGCCGGAGGCTGGGCGTCGAGAATGAAGACATTGCAGGCGTGCTGCAGGGTGTCGACTTCCTGCGGGAGTCGGCCATGGGCAAGAAGCCCGAGATTGGCAACGATGTCATCGTCGTCGGCGGCGGCAATGTGGCCATCGACGTGGCGCTGACCGCCAAACGGCACGGAGCCGAAAACGTGACCCTGCTCTGCCTGGAAAGCCGGGAAGAGATGCCGGCCTGGGAGCATGAGATTGAAGAGGCGCTGGAAGGGGACATCACCATCGTCAACAGCTTCGGCCCCAAGAGCTTCTTCATCGACAAGGATCAGCGGGTCTCGGGCATCGAGTTCAAGACCTGCACCAAGGTCTTCGATGAGAACGGCCGTTTCAACCCCCAGTACGACGAGCAGGTCTGCCGTCCGTTTTTCTGCGACACGGTGATCATCTCAATCGGCCAGAGCACCAATCTTGACGGCATCCGGGAACAGGGGATTGCGATCTCCCGCCCCGGCGGGCTTGAGGCCGACTCGGTCACCTTCCAGACCCCCATCGACTGGGTCTTTGCCGGCGGCGACGCCTTCTACGGACCCAAGTCCGTGGTCGACGCGGTGGCCTGCGGCAAGGAGGTTGCCGAGAGCATCCACCGTTTCATCAACGGTCTCGATCTTCGGGAGGGCCGGGAAAAGAACTGGGAGTTCGTCCGGCCCGAGACCTTCAATGAGGTCAAGAAAGACCGGGTCAAGGTCAACTGCCTGGACCCCAAGGCCAGGGAGTGCAACTTCCTTGAGGTCTCCTACGGCTACAACGAGGCCGAGGCGAAATCGGAGGCCGACCGCTGCCTGAACTGCGGCATCTGCTCCGAATGCTATCAGTGTGTCGAGGTCTGTCTGGCCAAGGCCGTCGATCATACTCAAGTTCATGAAACAAAAGACATTGCAGTAGGATCAGTAATTCTCGCATCAGGGGCAAGGCCGTATAACCCCGAACCCGTGTCCAATATCTACCTGTACAAACAAAATCCCAATGTCGTAACCAGTCTTGAATTTGAAAGGCTTCTCAGTTCAAGCGGTCCGACCATGGGACATCTGGTGCGTCCTTCGGACCACGAGGAACCCAAAAAGATCGCCTGGCTGCAGTGTATCGGCTCCCGGGACACCAATAAATGCGGCAATACCTATTGCTCATCGGTATGCTGCATGTATGCCATGAAGGACGCGATGATAGCCAAAGAGCACGCGGGCGGCAATCTGGAAACGGCCATTTTTTACATGGATATCCGGTCATTCGGCAAAGACTACGAGCTCTATTACAACCGCGCCAGGGAGCGTGAGGGAGTCAGATTCGTCAAGGCCAGGGTCCACTCGGTGATCGAAAATCCGGTCAATAAAAATCTGATTCTGCGGTTTGCCGATGAAAACGGCAAAATCATGGATGAGGAATTTGACATGCTCGTGCTTTCAGTGGGACTCGAAGTCCCGACTGAATCACTTGAAATGGCCAAACGACTGGGTGTCGATGTCAATAAACATAAATTTATCGATAGCCAGGTCTTTTCGCCGCTGGCCAGTTCACGGCCAGGCGTCTATACCTGCGGAACGTTCCAGGGTCCCAAAGATATCCCGGCCTCGGTAACGGAAGCGAGCGCCGCAGCCGGGCTTGCTGGATGCGAGATAGCCGAAGCCAGGGGAACTGACACAAAAACCATCGTTATTCCTGACGAATTAGACATTTCCGGTCAGGAACCCAGGGTTGGTGTTTTTGTCTGCAACTGCGGCTCCAATATCGCAGGTGTCATCGATGTTCCAGCGGTACAGGCCTATGCGGGGACACTGCCCGGCGTTGTCTTTACCGACAACAACCTCTTCACCTGCAGCCAGGATACGCAGGGAAAAATCAAGGATAAGATCCTGGAACAAGGGCTGAATCGTGTCGTGGTGGCCTCCTGCAGTCCGAAAACCCATGCACCGATGTTCATGGAAACCCTGGAGGCCTGCGGTCTCAACCGTTATCTCTTCGAGATGGCCAATATCAGAAATCAGGACTCCTGGGTCCATGCCTTCAACCCCGAACTTGCCACGGAAAAGGCTAAAGACCTGATCCGGATGGCGGTTGCCCGCTCTCTGCGTCTGAAACCCCTTAAGGGCAAGATTATCCCGGTCAACAAAAAGGCCCTGGTCCTTGGAGGCGGCATTGCCGGAATGAATGCGGCTCTTGATCTGGCCAGACAGGGATTTGAATCCACCCTCATTGAGAAACAGGATCAACTGGGAGGATTGGGGCGAAAGCTCCATAGCACCATTGAAGGCGAGGATGTAAGGGCCTATGTAAACAAGCTTACCGGTCAAGTCAGAGCAGAGAATAAAATCACCGTTCTGACAAGTTCGACAGTGGTTGGCTTTGAAGGTTTTCAGGGGAATTTCAAGACGACGGTCAAAGTCAACGGCGATACGGATCCCCAGGAAATTGACCATGGTGTCATCATTCTGGCCACGGGTGCTGGCGAGTATAAGCCCACGGAGTATCTCTACGGCCAGGATGACCGGATCGTCACCCAGCTGCAACTAGGAGACCGGATCGCCGACAAAGGCGCCTCGGACCTTGACGCAGTAGTCATGATCCAATGTGTCGGCTCCCGGAATGACGAACGTCCCAATTGTTCCAGGATATGTTGTCAATCAGCCGTAAAGAACGCCCTGGCCATTAAAAAGAACAGTCCCGACACCCAGGTTTTCATCCTGTACCGGGATATGCGCATGTATGGCCTTTTGGAGGATTTCTACACTGAAGCACGGAAACAGGGCATCATCTTCATTCGCTTCCAAAAGGAGCAACCGCCTGTCGTCACCACCTCCGAGGAGGGTGTGCTGATCAGGGTCAAGGACCATGTGCTGCAGAGAGACATTGAAATTCGGGCGGATCTCCTTGCCTTGAGCGCCGGGGTGCATCCGGTCGGTTCCGAGGAAATAAGCAGGACGATGAAGTTGAACACCAACTCCGAAGGATTCTTCCTCGAAGCCCATGTCAAGCTCCGTCCGGTGGATATGGGAAGCGAGGGCGTATTCCTCTGCGGAACCGCGCATGGCCCGAAGCTGATTACCGAGACCATTGTCCAGGCCAACGCTGCTGCCTCACGAGCGGTGACCTTCCTGTCCAAGGACAAAATCAAGCTCTCGGCCATTAAGGCACAGGTCGATCCGGACCATTGCGTGAAGTGCCTGACCTGTGTCCGCTCCTGCCCCTTTGAGGTCCCTCAGTTCAATGTCGAGGAGGGAGAAGTCCAGATCGACCCGGCACTCTGTCAGGGATGCGGCGTCTGCGCCTGTGTCTGTCCGAGACAAACCATTAAGCTCAACAACTATGAAGACGACCAGGTCACATGTGCGATCGACACATTACTGGCAGGAGGAATGTGATGGCAGATTTTGAACCGACGATAGTAGCTTTTTGCTGCGATTACTGAGGGTATTCAGCTGCGGACCTGGCAGGTTCCATGCGATTGAATTACCCGACCAATATAAAAATCATCCGGGTCCCCTGCACCGGAAAAGTGGATGTGATGTACCTGTTGCGATGCTTCCAGGAAGGAGCCGACGGTGTCTATTGCGTTGGCTGCCTGGAGGGAAACTGCCATTATAATCAAGGGAATCTCCGATGCCGGGAAAGGGTCACGTATGTCCACGATCTCCTGGAAGAAATCGGCATCGAAGGCGACCGGGTCAGAATGTATAATCTGTCTTCGGGCGAAGGCCCAACGTTTCAGAAGTATGCGCAGGAGATGACCGATCATATCCTGGCGCTGGGCCCGAACCCTCTGAAGGCAAAAAAGCAGAAGACTGCCTCTGCCTTGTAATACGAATGAATGCAGGCAGGATCAAGAGAAAAAAGCAACTATCGTCAAGACAGGATTGATAGTTTTTACGACTCGTTGCTTTTCCGGACGAAAAAAAACGGTGCCGCGGCAGGAACGGCTCGGAGGAGCCTGCAGGCTGAGTCTTCTGCTCCCCCTGCATGGGGCACCGGTTTCCAAGGATGACGAGAGGTTCCAATGCGCAGGCGAATACACAAAGATACAGGCAGACCGCAAGGGCGCATCAGGCCACTTAATCCAATAAACGTCCGGCACGATGAACAATGTATTCCTGGCAGGAGAAAATGTAATGGCTGATTTTGAACCGACTATAATAGCTTTTTGCTGTGATTACTGAGGGTATTCAGCAGCGGACCTGGCAGGTTCCATGCGATTGAACTATCCGACCAATGTAAAAATCATCCGGGTCCCCTGTACCGGGAAAGTAGATGTGATGTACCTGTTGCGATGCTTCCAGGAAGGGGCCGACGGTGTGTATTGCGTTGGCTGCCTGGAAGGAAATTGTCATTATAACCAGGGAAATCTCCGATGCCGTGAACGAGTCGGCTACATCCACGAGCTTTTGGAGGAAATCGGTATCGAAGGTGACCGGGTCAGAATGTACAACCTGTCCTCAGGTGAAGGCCCAACCTTCCAGAAATATGCCAAAGAGATGACCGAGCATATCATGTCACTCGGACCAAACCCTTTGAAAGATAGGTCGAAAAAGGCGGTATGCGCCTAAGATAAGGAGTTTATTATGTCTGACGAAGCAATTAAAATAGGTGGAAAAAAGAAAAGCAAGTTCATGGACACCGTCAAGGGACTCCTGCCGGAAGGCGGAAACCTTGATCTGTGCCTGACGTGCGGGGCCTGCTCTTCCGGATGTCCGGCAACCGGGTTACTGGACATGGACCCCAGAAAATTACTGCGGATGGCCTCTCTGGGAATGGATGAGGAGCTGCTGGCATCGGACTGGCCCTGGATGTGCACCATGTGTACGCGGTGCATATACGTCTGTCCTATGAAGATCGATATCCCTCAGCTGGTCTTCAACCTGCGGGCCAGTAGACCGCGCGATAAACGGCCAAAAGGCATTTTGGGCTCCTGCGACATGGCCTTGCGCAATGATACCTGCAGCGCCATGGGAGCCACGGAAGAGGACTGGCGGTTTGTGGTAGAGGATGTTGCCGAAGAGGTTCGGCAAACCCAGGCGGGTTTTGAAAATCTGCAGGCGCCCATGGATAAGGCGGGTGCTGAATTCTTCCTGAACCAGAACTCCAGGGAGCCGGTAACCGAGCCGGACGAGATGGTCCCTCTGTGGAAAATTCTCAACAAGGCCGGAGCCGACTGGACCTATTCCTCCAAGGGATGGGCGGCGGAAAATTACTGCCTGTTCCTTGCCGACAACAAGTCCTGGGAGCATATTGTCCGCATCAAGGTCAAGGCGGTGGAGGATCTGGGGTGTAAAATCTGGCTGAACACGGAGTGAGGACACGAACTCTTCGCAGTCCGGGCCGGACTGAAAAAATTCAATATTCCTTACAACTTTGAAATCGCCAGCATCATCCAGTACTATGCGAAATGGATCCGCGAGGGAAAACTCCCGGTAAGCTCGGACTGGAATAAAGATCTGAAGGTGACCTTCACCGTTCAAGACCCCTGTCAGCTTGTGCGGAAGAGTTTCGGCGATCCCGTTGCCGATGATCTCCGCTATATCGTGAAAAAGGTGGTCGGGGAAGAAAACTTCATCGACATGGCTCCGAATAAATCCAATAACTACTGTTGCGGCGGCGGCGGCGGATTCCTGCAATCGGGCTTGCCTGATGCGCGCCGGGAATACGGCCGTCTCAAGGCTGAACAGATAATCAACACAGGCGCTGCCTACGCCATAACTCCCTGCCATAACTGCCATGCCCAGATCCATGATCTGAAAGAGCATTACCATGGCAAATGGCATACCCTGCATCTCTGGACACTGATCTGTCTATCCATGGGCATGCTTGGTGAAAACGAGAGAGTCTACCTCGGGCCGGATTTACAGAATGTCGGTCTCTAGTCTTTTCATGGGCCGGGCACTTTCCCCGGCCCGTTAGGAGGAATGTATGATAGTTGCCAAAAGAAAGCCCTTTGCGGAAATTAAGGCCATGCTCAAGGGCTACAAGAAGGTTTTGAACGTCGGATGCGGGACGTGCGTATCGGTCTGCTTGGCCGGCGGTGAGAGGGAAGTTGCCATTTTGAATACTGAAATCGAGATGACGCGCAAACTGGATGACGAACCCATTGAAATCCAGGCTCATACTATAGAACGCCAGTGTGACCGTGAATATCTGGCTGAGCTTGACGCTCTTATCGAAGAAGGTAAATTCGACGCCCTGATGTCCATGGCATGCGGCGTCGGCATCCAGTTTCTGGCGGAACGCTATCCCCTTATTCCCACATTTCCCGCTGTTGACACCACGGGGCTTGCCGTCAACCAGGCCGTCGGCTGGTACGAGGAACGCTGCCGCTCCTGCAGCCAATGCGTCCTTGGCATGACCGGAGGAATCTGTCCTGTCACCATGTGCGCCAAAGGCCTGTATAATGGCCCCTGCGGCGGAACAAACAAGGGGAGTTGCGAAATCAGCAGTGAACAGCCCTGCGCCTGGTTTAAGATTTACGAACGGCTGAAGGGACAAAATCGTCTGGACTCCATAAGAAAGATTAATTCCGTGCGCGGCTGGGATGACCAGACCCCCAGAAATCTGGTCCAACCAGGCTATAAAAAACCTGAAAATATGGCTAGATAGCCAAAATATTGCAAGGAACCAAACACCTTTCCACTATTACCCTTCATAACGAGCAGGGGATTACATATGAGCACAGAAAAAATATCACGATCAGGAAGCAACCTAGAAAAGATTCTCAAATCGGGCCAATTCGCCTTTACAGGTGAGTTAGGGCCACCACGGGGAAGCGATGTCGACGAGGTGAGAGAAAAAGCCAAATTTCTTAAAGGAAATGTCGACTCGGTCAATATCACCGATAACCAGACAGCAATGGTCAGGATGTCCAGTTGGGCCGCATCCATCATCGCGATTCAGGAAGGCCTTGAACCCAACTACCAGATGGTCTGCCGCGACAGAAACCGTCTCGCCATGCAGGCGGATATCCTGGGCGCTTCCGCTCTTGGGATCCGCAACATGCTCTGCCTCTCAGGAGACCACCAGAAATTCGGCGACCACCCTGATGCCAAGGGGGTTTTCGATATCGATTCCATTCAACTGATTTCAATGGTCAAACAGATGCGGGACGAATCAAAATTCCTCAGCGGCGGTGACTTGCACGGGGCTCCGAAAATGTTTATCGGAGCAGCCAGCAACCCCTTTGCCGATCCCTTTGAATGGCGGGTCCATCGGCTTGCCAAAAAAATCGAGGCCGGCGCCGATTTCATACAGACCCAATGCATTTACAATATGGAAAAGTTCAGAGAGTTTATTCGACTTGCCAATGAAGAGGGCCTGACGGAAAAAGTCTATATTCTTGCCGGGGTAACGCCGATGAAAAGCGTGGGTATGGCAAAATATATGAAAAACAAGGTTCCAGGCATGGATGTACCCGATGATATTATCAAGCGTTTACAAGGAGTTGAGAAAAATCAAGTCGCCCAGGAAGGCATCAACATAGCCTGTGAGCAGATTGAAGAGTTTAAGGCTCTGAAAGGTGTACACGGCGTGCATCTCATGGCAATCGAATGGGAGCATAAGGTACCGGAAATTGCAGCGCAGGCAAAGGTACTTCCGCGTCCCAAACCAGAATAAAGGGATACGTAAGCCCCAGAGACCCCATCAGAACCCGGATCATTCCCCGCCGGGTTCTGAAACCCTTTTTTGACCCTCATCCGCACATTCGTCACTGCCTCTTTTCTCCTTGCTCCTGCAAAGGCTCATTCTAAAATTTTTCCGAGTGGACGAATGACGATACTTCTTTTCTCTTTGGGGCTGAAGGTGCATGGGCCGGATATCCGAGAGGCAGCAGTGCAACGACTTCATACCCTGAAGGAACAACCAGGATTTTTTCTACCTGAGCATGGTCGAAGGCCCCTACAATGACAGAGCCCAAGCCCAGATTATGTGCTGCAAGACAGATATTCTGGGCGGCAAGCCCAAGGTCAAACAGCAGCCAGTCCTGATACCGGGTTATCTGCTGACCATTGTAGAAGCCTGACTTCCTTGACTCACCGCAAAGGGCCAGAACAACCGGCGCGTGAAGAATCGTAAGCGTAGCCGGATTTTTCTTCGTTAGAGCCTCCGACAGTTTTTCTTTCTGCTCAGAATCCCGAATTGTAATTATCTCCCAGCATTGACTGTTACCCCATGAAGGGGCCCAGCGCGCGGCCTCAAGGATTGCCAGAAGTTTTTCGTCTTCAACTCCCCGTGTTTCAAATCTCCTGATGCTTCTTCTTTCTTTGATGACTTGTTCAAGTTCCTGCATACTTTTCACCTTTGAAGTTTTCCATGGATAGCGTTTTAAAGATTCACAGAGAAACGAGTCCCTTCGATATTCTGAAGAATCATTTGATAAAAAAAAACCAGGGAGAAAGAGGATCGTAAACTACTCTACGATTTCAAATCTCCCTGGTCAAAGGTACTTCTCATCCTTGAATACTCACATCATACAGTATAGAGGTATCAAGAATGCTCCTGCTTTTTGGTGCCGGATCAGTCGATGGGTTTCAACTCAACCCTTCTATTCTTGGCGCGGCCTGCATCTGTATCATTGGAAGCGATTGGCTTGGTCTTGCCGAATCCAACTGCCGTCAAGCGACTGGAAACAATGCCATCCTTCTTAATGAGATAATCCCTTACGGCATTAGCTCGTCTCAAAGAAAGTGCCATATTGTACTTCTCGGATCCAATGCTATCGGTATGGCCCTGAATTTCAACTCTCATCTTAGGATCTTTCTTGATTGTAGCTGCAATCTTATCCAACTGGCTATAGTACTGTTTTTTGATGATTGCTTTGTTGAAATCGAAGAGATAGTCTGAAGCAATAACCCAAGTGGTCTGCTCAGGCTTCGGCTCTACGGCCTTCTTCACCATCTTTTTCGGTGCTGCAGGAAGATTATAGCATGAGAGAATGGTCGCATAATTGTAACCTGTATAGGCTATTGCGCTATCTCCCAGGGTATATTTTCCATTAGCCGTGGGCTCCACAGCATAGGTGATTTTTTTCATTGTACCCTGGATACAGGAAGCATCCAGCTGCAAGCCGTAGGCTGTAAAAATAGAATGATAATTGTTCGGGGTGTACGCAACGGCAGCTTCACCAAGTTGAGTTTTCCCGTCAACGGTCATTTCATACCCTTTAGGCAAATTAGCCTTACTTGAATCTAAGGTTAAGCCATAAGCCTTGAGAATAGTGTCCCACTCAAGTGGGCTGTAGGCGGTGGCCTTATCGGTATATTCAATCGTCCCGCCTTTTACATCCGTTACATATTTACCATGAATAACGTTTTTAAGTGAATCAGCGCCTTGAGTGGTCAGCTCAATCCCGTAGGACATCGTACTCACAGCAAATGTCATTGCCATGCAACCTGCTACAACCATTACTTTTCTCATCTTCTTTCCTCCATGTTAATTTTTCCGATTTTCTCTATAAACAACGTCTGTTTTCTCCATCTTTCAATCAGCTAAAGGCCCTTGCTGAATATTCCCAGAGTTGCCTCACCGTAAAAAAACAACGCTTCTACAACCCCTCATGACCCAGGCACAACAGAATCCCTTTCATAATCCTGTTGTTACCGAAAAATATATATAAAACGCTTCTCCAAAATACATGCAATGAGAGAACCGCTAGCATAAATCAACCGTTGCGCGACGTCAAGAGATGCAAACCATGCCCTTCGATTCAAAATACAAACCGGATGCAATCCCCCTCGATTATCAGGTATTCCGCCGGATAAGGCGGAACCTGCTCGCAGAAGCGGAAACGCTCAAATGCAGACGTCATGCAATTCCTCTTCCTTCAATAAATGACACATTCATGCAGTAAGCGAGTTCAAGGAACACTGACAGAATAATACCGTTCGGTTTTGCTGATACCATCAGTGATAATTTATTTTTATACCGACTCTTCAGCAGGTCAAGAATATCTCGGATCATTTTTTCCAACTTGATTCACACAGGCCAGACATCCTCTATCAGCCGTACAAAACGAAATTTATTACTAAAACCCCTGATTCCCGATCTTTTGGTTTTCCTCAAACAGCTCTTTAAAAGATATTATACCATAATTCAAGGGTATTGACATCTACTTACCGACCTGAAGATTCATCTGAATCAGATTCATAACACTAACTTCCCCCCAGAAAACACTCTGGCGGCATCAAGACAAACCACTACCGGCACCATGCAGGTATCGAAGTTTTCACCTTCGGACAAATAAACAGCTGCAAAAATATCAGCCTATCTACTTGTAAATATGTGTAATTACCACGAGCACTGCAACCAGCTTGCTGAAAGGCGGAATCCGAAATGTCTTAAAAAAACAACTGAGCTTCAGCGTTTTGCTCCATCTTTCCCTTATTATTTCACTAATAAGTTTTTTTAATCAACACTATATAATCAGTACATCAAATAATGTCATCGCTTCAAGAGAAAAAACTCTTTTGCGTGAATATTATGCAATTTTTACCTGCTAATTTAATTTTTCCGGAATCCTAAAATGGAATAATCCAGTCTTGGAGATTATTCCATTTTCTGTCTGCTTGTCATTAATGCATCAAATGCCTTGAAGATACGTTCGATAAAAGGATTTTTATAACTGAGGACACTGCACTCGTCTTCGGGATGAACCAGCATAGTGGCGTTCGCCTCAAAAACAAGCACACGGCCATCCGCCAGTATGGAAAAATCAACGCCGCAATAATCCAGGTCCAGCTTGCGGCCTATGGCCTCAATCGCGTCCATGGCTTCAGGCCCGATAGAGCGGCGAGGATCCTCCAGAAATGTACGCTCTTCTTCCCTTTTCCAGGAATAGGCAAGCATGTCCGCAGTTTCATAGTGTATCATCCAATGTTTTCCAATCGCGAGGTGATAGGGCCAAGGGCGCCGATCAACAAAAATTATCCTATACTTCCTGTAAAATCCGTCCATTGAAAAGTAATCATGGAAGTTTGAGGCATAATAGACTTCCACATCCCTAAGAGGCAGTTTGTGCAGCTCCTCCGCGGACTCGACTTTCACCATACAGTCTCCGCCGTGCGAACCACAGGGCCTTACAAGAACAGGGAAGCGGATATCCGGCGCCATCAACAGATGATTCTTAAATTCCATCGTAGCGAAACGGACTGTATGAGGAGCCACGACATTGGCTATCTGCGCCAGAAGTGCCGGTATGACATCCCGTGAAGTATGGGCAACAGTCTCGGGAAGATTCAACACAGGTTTCCGGCAACAACTCAGAAAACCGGCTACCGAAGCCATGGTAGGACCTGCGGCATCCTGATCGCCAATGGCATTGAATACGATATCATAGGGCGGAAGGGTTTGAACCTGCTCCCTTGTGGCATACTCCATCATCCAGATGATCCGGTTGTTTGTTCTGAGCGGCAACAGGTATTCTATAGGAATATTGCCCTTTCCTGCAGCCCAGAGAACCAGAACAGTCCGCAGGGGATCCGGAGCCATGGAGATAAAAATCGACTGTCGGCCGTAAGCGATGTCACGGTGCCGCTGGGCCTCAACGGGTTTTCCGGCATCCAACAGAATCGAGGCCATATTCTGGTGGGCCTCGACCTGATTCGGATTGACCGCAAGCGAAGCCTGGTACCAGGTCATGGCTCGCGTAAAATCCTTCTTAAGAAAATACAGGGTGCCTATATTCAGTAAGGCCTGCGCATATTCCGGTTTTATGGCTATCGCCTGCCGGTAACAGGATTCAGCCTCTTCCATTCTCCCGAGATTCTTGAAAGCCACCCCCAGATTATTACAGGCTTCAGCATACCCCGGCTTACATACCAGCGCCTGACTGAAACTCGCAACAGCATCATCCCATCTGAGTTGCGCCATCAAGGCCACCCCCAGGTCGTTATGCGCCTCCGCATAATCAGGTTTGATTTTTAAGACCCGGTGATAGCAATCGATGGCTTCTTTCGTTTTATACTGCACTTGAAGAACGCTTCCCAGATTAAACAGAGCTTCTATATAATCCGGATTACAGGCCAGCCCCTGCCGGTAGCAGCGGACAGCCTCATCGAACCGCCCCATCTCCTTAAGAATATTCCCCAGTGTATTGTAATACATGGGATTTATTGAATTGGCATTAATGGCTCGGAGAATGAAAGCAAGCGCCGCGGACCGGTCCCCCCGTTGTCTGGCTAAAACTCCTGAATAATACAAGACATCCGGGTTATCGGGTTCAACCTGGAGAATCTTATGATATAATGCTTCGGCTTCAGAAAAGCGCCCGGCCAGATGATGTTCCAATGCCGTCTTTACATTCATGGGGATGTGAGTTTCGCAGGAAATATCGGAGATTTTGATCAGCAAAGGACCTTTTCCCGGTAGCATTTGCGCCCTTGCAGACCATTCGATTTCAAATCAGTCCAGAGACTAGCCCTTCCAACATATTAATGCAACATTTTTTCTAAAGAAATCGCTTGAATCGGACCACAACAAACTCGACACACCCGAGAGTCAAACCCAAGACTTCCCTTACTGCGGCTTCGAAAAAACAACAGCAGGTCTTGAACGAAGGGACCAATCTCCGATATCCTCAACAGGGCGCATCACTTTTCTTTCAATAATGTTTATACATATAATCATTAATTCGAATATCAACCAATCCCCCTCATCAGACTTTGTGTGTATGCCGGTACGCATGTTACACCAGTTAATACATTCTTTTTATTTCTGAATACTTCCATATGCGAAAATGATATACCAATGTGTGTAATTCTGTTACTCGCATTGGATTTTAAGCAATTTTTGGAAAAATGTCTGCCAATTGCCGCCAAAATCATGCTTGAGTTTTTAAAAAGTCTCTGGTAAAAGTTTTTCAGTTACTGAATGATTGTTCATTAAGTTACCTTTCGTTCAATCTTTTTATGAATTGGTTTTAGGGAAACATGGCTGAGACGTTGACATAGAGTACATATGCCAATACCTGAATGATCTCCCCCCGTTGCCCTCCGTAACAGAAACGCTTCTTCTCCTGTTAAATGCCCCATTGAGTACAGAAGTTGAGGAAAGCCGGCGCCTGGAGTTCGATAGAACTGTATCGAACTGCTATTTAACTGTCTTAATGAAGAGAGAAAAATGACATTACCAATTAACGCCCAAAATGTATCAATAGTATCTATTGAAAAAATCAATAAGCTAAGCGGCGAAAATGTGAAACTTTGCATGCAGTGCGGCACGTGTACCGCCTCCTGCCCGATGGCGGATGAGATGGATTTTTACCCGCGCAAAGTCATGCATATGAGTCAGTTTGGCCTGTTGAGCGAGATGGAAGATATTAATACCTACTGGAAATGTGCCTCATGTCACTCCTGCAGTGTCAGATGTCCGCGCGGCATTGATATCGCCAAAGTGATGGAGGCCCTTCGGCAGCTAGTTCTGAGAACCAGCAAAAATTACATTGAACCGTCCGAAATGCCCGCTGAACAAATCAGAGAACTTCCGCAGATCGCGATGGTTGCAGGATTTAGAAAATTGACGAGTTAAGGAGAACGATGAAAATCAGTTATTATCCAGGATGTACCCTCAAGCTGAAGGCCAAGAATCTTGAACTGGCGGCCCTTGCCTCTCTTCAAGCGCTGGGTATTGACGTGGAAGAAATGGACAGATGGAATTGTTGTGGTGCAGTCTACTCGCTCACCGATGATGATCTCATTCATCATATAGGTCCTGTACGGAATCTGGTCCGGGCGAAAGAACGAGGAGCCGACAAGTTAGTTACCCTGTGCTCCATGTGCTACAATACACTGGCGCGAGCCAATCAATTGATGCGCAAAGATGCGACCAAGCGTGATACCATCAATCGATTCATGGACGATGAGATCGATTACGCAGGCGAAGTGGACGTCATTCACTTCCTCACGCTCCTTGACGAGCAGGTGGGTTGGGACGCAATCAAGAAAAAGGTAAAGAAGCCCCTCACCGGTCTGAAAGTGGCGCCCTATTACGGATGCACACTGCAGCGTCCCCAGGCAGTCGGTATTGAGCCGATGGGAAGCTTCAGTCTGATGACTAAGCTCCTTGAGACAATCGGCGCCACGGTTGTGCCCTTCTATTCCGCCGATAAATGCTGCGGTTCCTATCAGGTGCTCAATGTCGAAGCCGGAGAAAACGAGGCTGCCGCAAATGTGATCAATGCTGCCGCTTCCGCCGGCATCGAGGCACTGGCGACCAGTTGTCCTCTCTGTGAATACAATCTCGGCAAGCAGCAGGATCAGTTCATGGCGAAAGGAAAAATTACCGCCAGTGTGCCGACGTTTTATTTCACTCAGTTGCTTGCCATGGCTCTTGGCGTCGATCCGGAGGCATGTCATTTTGAACTGAATGATAAAAAGGCCGTGCAACTGCTGGAAGCCAAAAAATTTCAGGTAGCCGCCTGATTCAGGCCCATTACCGAGACATTCTTTTCTTCAAGGGAGATTATACATATGTGTGAATGCAAAACTAAACGGCCCGAAATTAAAGTAGCGACGGGTGATCGGGCTATCCTTCCGGAGGGAGCCAAGACAATTCCCATTTTCGTCATGGGTAAGAAATACGAAGTCCCGGAAACCTTGACCATTATGAAGGCCATGGAATTCGCCGGCTTCAAGTTTCTGCGCGGCGCCGGTTGCCGTGGAGGCATCTGCGGCGCCTGTCCCACCGTCTATCGGATGGCAGGAGATTACAAACTGCATTTCGGCCTGGCCTGCCAGACCGTGGTCGAAGCCAATATGTATCTGGCTCAGATTCCGTTCTTTCCGGCCAACCGTGCAAGTTATAACATTGAGGAGATGAGTGCTGCAGCCGATGCCATTCATGCCCTGTATCCTGAAATTTTCCGTTGCGTCGCCTGCAACCTGTGTACCAAGGCCTGCCCGATGGAAGTCAAGGTTATGGACTATATCGCCGCCCTGAAGCAGGGAAATGTTGAGAAGGCTGCACGAATCTCCTTCGACTGCATACAGTGCGGTCTTTGCGCCAGCCGCTGCATGGGAGAGATTCCGCAATATCATGTCGCTCAGCTGGCACGCAGGATCTTCGGCAAGTATATCCAGCCCCGCGCCCAGCACATCGTTTCCCGGGTCAAGGAAATCGAATCAGGCAAATATGATCAGATGCTGGCCGACCTGACCGCCATGGATCATGAAACTCTCAAGCAGAAATATGTAGAACGGGAACGTGAACCAGATCTTGCTCCTCTTGGAACATGGAAACCTAAAGAGACCCAGTATCTGTAATTAGAAATTCATTGACCATTAGGAAATAGGAGAATATACAATGGCTTACACACCCGAACTAAGAGAACTCATAAAGAAGGTCGAGGCTACTCGGCCAGCACGTCTGGCCATGGCCCGCCGTGGCGAGAATTACCCTGCCCTCTCTCTTGCTGAAAGAGAGGAGGTCCTCAGCAAATTCCATCCCGATTATCAGAAGGATGCAAAACGTATTGTCAGGGTCGGCCCGAACAAGGGCGATTCCCTGCAGGATCAGGTTGTCGGACTGCTTGAGTCACGATCCATCATCCGTCCGGACAAGGTCAACCTCAGCAAGGTTCAGCATGAGACCGACGTCCTGGTCATCGGCGGCGGCGGTGCAGGTACCTCTGCTGCGCTTATGGCCGAGGCCGCAGGCTGCAAGGTCATTATCGCCAATAAGCTCCGCCACGGTGATTCCAACACCATCATGGCAGAGGGCGGAATCCAGGGCGCGACCCAGGAATGCGACTCTCCGTATTATCATTATCTTGATACCATCGGCGGCGGTCACTTCACCAACCAGCCTGACCTGGTGGCTGCCCTTGCCAAGGATGCCCCGCTGTCCATAGCCTGGCTCGAATCCTTGGGTATGATGTTTCTCAAGCAGGATGACGGACGTGCCGTAACCCGTCACTTCGGTGGTTCCTCCCGGAAGCGTATGCACTCAGCTGGCGATATGACCGGTGCCGAGATCATGCGCGTTGTCCGTGACGAGGCAAGAAACCGCAGCAACATCACCGTCATGGAATTCAGCCCGGCCATTGAGCTGCTCCTGGATGAAGACGGAAAATGCGCCGGTGCAATCCTTTACAATATGGAGACACATGAGTACTCCATCGTCAAGGCTAAAGCGGTCGTTATCTCCACCGGCGGTTTTGGCCGTCTTCATATCAAGGGCTTTGCAACCACCAACCATTACGGCGCCACAATGGACGGTGTCGTCATGGCCTACCGTGCTGGCGTTGCCAACAAACTGCTGTTCTCCACCCAGTACCATCCCACCGGTGTTGCCTATCCGGAGCAGAATGTCGGCCTGCTGATCACTGAGAAGGTCCGCGGACTTGGCGCCCATGTTCTGAATATTAAAGGCGAGCAGTTCTGTTTCCCGCTGGAGCCGCGTGACGTTGAATCCGCCGAGTTGATCTGCGAGGCCATGGAAAAGGGTCTTGGCATCATCACCCCGACAGGCCGTGTAGGACTCTGGCTTGATTCTCCGATGATCGAGGAACTCCACGGTCCCGGTTCTGTAAGGAAAGAGCTTCCGGCCAAGTTCATCCAGTTCGAGCGCCACGGAATCGATATCAGTAAGGATCCGATGCTGGTCTATCCGACCCTGCATTACCAGAACGGCGGCATCTGCGTGAATGGCAACTCCGAGACCATTGTTCCCGGTCTCTATGCCGCAGGGGAGACCATCGGCGGTGTTCATGGCGAAAACCGTCTGATGGGTAACAGCCTTCAGGATATCATTACCTTCGGCCGCCGCGCCGGCAAGAACGCCGCAGCCTATGTTAAAGGCGGCGTGGATCTGAAGAAGCTGACCCTGGATCACGTGGTCAAGTTCGAGAAGGAACTGGCCGATGCAGGCATCACCAATCCGGAGATTGCCCCGATCCTGCTGCCCGACTATTCCACCGACGAGGTTTCCGCAAATCGTTGGCCGGAGGCGGTTACAGCAAAGGCATAAGTATCATTTGCATGCCCTCCCTGAGCCGGTTGCGGATCTTCCGCAACCGGCTCCGCTGTCTTTCCCCCCATACCTGGAAACTGTGCGCAACTCCGAGACTGCGACCCTTGTGCAACCTTCAGCAATGTAAATTTCCCCTCCCGATAGCGGAAAATACACAATTCAAAGCTGGAATCATTCTTCCGCCTTTCCCCTGACCTCTATTTGCAGTATAATGCTGACAGAGACCTCTGTCACATTCCGCCCTTTTAATTATCAGCCTTCTGTCAACTGACAGAAGAATTTGGCACCCCTCTGAGGGGGGAACAAAAAACACCGCCTGCAGTTTTCGGGAAAACGACTTTATGCATAGGATCACACTCTCTCTTCTGGCCGTCGCGCTGCTTTACATACTAACCGTGTTATTTCTTGGCCATTGGAAAAAACACAAGGCAGGTGATCACCTGCCGATGGCATCCAGACTGTTTACCGCCCTGCAGAGATTTCCCTTTGCTGTGGGGGCGTCCATATTCGGAACCATCGCGGCCATCGCCCTGGCCGGGATACCCGACTTTCCCCATATCTGGAAATCACTGCTGGGCGCGGCATCGCTGGTACTGCCTCTCCTGGTCTCCACAAGGCTTTTGTATGAAAAAAATAAACGGCAGGTTTTAGGCCTTGATATTCTGACCATATTCGTTGCCGTAGCCGGATGCGCATACTTCGTCTTTCTGACGCAGTTCCAGGACTACGGCATCTGGTACCGCAACGGGCTCTGGACCATCGCGGCGTTCCTGACCATCCTGATCATCCCCTTTTACAAACGGGACGAAGAAGAACAATGCTGGCATTTCAATGCAGTGCTGGGGTTTGCATTCGTCATTGCCGTTATATCCTCATTTGCCCTTTTCTCCGGAATATCGGCGGCATTTGCCGGGTTCAAGTATCTCTTCGAGGTGAAAGTCCCATATGAAGCATTCATTCGGCTGTGGGTTGTTATGGCAGGCGTTGTGGCTGTATGTATATTCCTAGCCGAGATCCCGACAGACATCAGGCAGATACCAGACAAGGGATCACGGAGTAAGATATTCGAATTTATAATCTGCTTCGTTTTTGTGCCGCTGGTAGCTCTCTACCTGATTATTTTGTATGCCTATGCAGGAAAGATCATAATCCAGGGAAGTTGGCCGCAAGAAGGTGTTGCCCGTTTTATCCTGGGTTTTTGCGGTGTCGGTATTTTATCCTATTGCCTCAGCTACGGGATGCGCGCCACGGAAAACCGGTTTCAGTCCCTGTTAAGAAAGCTGTTTTTTCCGCTTGTTCTTCCGCTCACACCGATGCTTTTTCTGTCCGTGTGGAAACAGGTTAGCCTGTATGGAGTTACCGAAATACGATATGCAGGAATCCTGGCAGCCTTCTGGCTGGCCGCGGTTTCCTGCTATTTCATGTTTTCGCAGAGAAAGGACGTGCGGGTCGTGCCCGCCTCGCTCTGCCTGATCGCCATCCTCATGTCTTTCGGCCCTTGGGGCGCATTGTCGACATCGGCGCGGAGCCAGACGGAACGTCTGCACAGGTTGCTTCATGATGCCGGCCTGCTGGTAAACGGTACCCTGCAGCCTCCCTCAAACGCTGCAAACCATGAACTCCTCACCGAGATCATGGGGAGTCTGCACTATCTCTTTAAGACCGGCAGGACCGGCCCGCTTGTCACCTGGTCGGAAGGCAAAATCACCCGTGAGGACAACGTCACACATATTGCCGACAAACTCGGCATCACCGATGCTTTACTCAAAAATCCGACATACCGGGATTTTTCTTTTTCTGCGCATCAAGAGCAAGCCATGGATGTTTCCGCCTACAGAGATCTGTGGCAGTTTGAGTTTTTTAGTTTCAGCAGCAGCCTGCACGACACTGTTCTTACCGTCGGCAACAGGCCCATCCTGATAGTAAAATTTCCGGATGGTTTGCAAAAAGTGGGTATCGAGGTGTTCAATGGCCAGCAGGCGGCGGTGGATTTTGCCTCCTTTGCCGAATCGCTTCTTCAGCAAAATAAGGATTATGACACTTCTGTCCCAAACGAGAAAATGATAATCAATTTTCCCAATGCCGGATTTCGGTTGGCACTGTCCGAAATTAAAGGCACCGTCAATAACGGAAAGCTGGTAGTAGACAGTATCAAAGGTGTTTTGATGTTCAAAGGGGATTAGGAAAGCGAGGGTCGCAGGGTCACGCTGCGCCCCCGATCATTTCGGAAATGATTGCGCGGCCATGCGTAACACAAATCCCTCCCATGGCAGGCACTCAACGAGGCTGGCTACTTCCCCCCTTCCTCTTCCGCAGCCAGACGGCTTTTGATCCAACCGGTGCGGATATAAAACTGCTGGCCGCAATCCTTCCACAGATCACAGAGATCGCCGTGGAGTTTCATCGGGTAGGGAGTTCTTCCTTTTTCGACCCGGCAGACACCGGAGTGGATATCATCCAATCTGAAATATTTGCAACTGAGGCACGCCTTCGTTTTCTTTTGCACGGTTTTCTCATCCTTCTCGTAACATGATCACGCATTCAGCGTATCGAACAGCCTTCCGAAATCCGGTCCCTTTCCAGGGGCATACTCCCTGTAATCCCACAAGTCTATCACAGTGTCCGCATACCCGTGCTTCTTGAGGTATATCGAGAAAATCCTCGATGAATCCTCTGCAATCACGGCATCCTGTTCACCAAACCGGTTATAGAGGATGCCAAGCACGGCAAGGCCCCTTCCGCTGGCCAATTCGAGAGCGGCCAGGGTATGATTGATGGAACCCAGGCGCGGGCTGCTGACCAGAATCAGCGGATAGCCTGCCCTCTGCAGATAATCAAGCAGCGTCTCGTTATCTCGGAAGGGAACCAGCAGGCCGCCAACCCCTTCCAGGAGCACGTACTCATATTCTTTTCGTAATTCTTCCGTGGCGGCAGTAATCCTCCTGCCGTCAATCTCAAGGCCTGCCAGCGAGGCGGCCAGATGCGGCGAGCACGGCACAGGAAAAATATACGGACAGGTAAGACCGCGCCTATCGGCCTCCTGCAGGGGAATGCCCATCAGTTGCCGGTGCTTGACGATATCCTCGCTTATTTCCGTGCAGCCTGTCTGGGCTATCTTCTGGGTGATGACCCTGCGGCCCTGCTCCAGAAGATAGCGCCCCAAAAGACCGGTTGCGACCGTCTTTCCAATATCCGTATCAATTCCTGCAACTGCAACAACACGACCTTCCGCCATGACGGTATATCCTTATTTTCTTGAAGCGATCACATAGGAGGTCACATAGGTGACCGGGACACCGGCGGCAGTTCCGAAACACCGGCTGTAGTCCGATTCAAACTTTTTGAGCGTGCTGCCGGTCCAGCGAAACTGCCCCGCCCCACCCACGCCCGTGGCCTGCAGATGCCGCAGCACATCCCGCGGTGAGGTGAAGAACAGCTGATGTTTTTCGGTATCGACAAATTCAAGGACAAAATCCTCCTTCAGAAGATCGAGGACCTGGCCCAGAGGGATATACTGAAGGCCGACTCCTGTAAGCTGTCTGAATTCAGAAAGGGTGCCAGGCCCGAAAATGGTAAAGGCCAGGTACCCGTCATCATGCAGGGCCTTGACGATTTTTTTAAAAAATCCCGGAAGATCGACGAGCCATTGCAGTGTCGAACCCGACAGGACCAGATCAAGCCCCGAGGGAAGCTCCACCCTCTCGACATCACCGAAGAGAGGCTCAAAGACCGTGTTTGCCGAACCGGTGAAGCGCCTGCGCACGATCTCGTAGAATTCAGGCACCAGATCGTTGAGATAGAGTGTGCCAGCAGGATGTTTTTTTAAAAACATCTCCGTCATCGTTCCGGTGCAGCAACCGATTTCCAGGACCCGATCAAAACGCATCTTCGGATAATTGCCCAGCATTTCAATAAGCACCCTGCCGATTTTCTGCTGTACCTTGGCGTGCTGATCATAGGTCTCCATGCCGCGAAGAAAACTCCGGGCGACCTTTTCCTTGTCCATATATCGTTCCGTTACGGGTGTTTTCCCTTCCTCTGCAATCAAAGCCGATCTCCTTCGATGCTTTGAGCATGGAGCAGATCGTCCCACGCCGGCCATCTATAGAAGGGGAAATGGTACCCGTTTATGAGATGGAAATTTTTGTGCTGCCAGAAGCGTTTCTGGTTGACTGTGGGTACAATCAAATCTCTGTCCGCCACTATAATGTCCGTATAGATAGCCCGATCGGCGGAAAGACAATCGGTATTGTGCAGAAGGCTTGCAAGCTCCCGGCGCTGATCATCGATCTGCCTCTCGGGCTGATGGGCAAGAAAGCGTTCCAATATCCGGCGGTCGCGGCAGACGCGATGATAGAATTTCAGCCGCGCCGGTTCATCGAATTGCTCAAGGGTCGAGGCAAAAATTTCCAGCGGGATTCCCAGGCTCTCATGGATGGGGCAGAGTGTCCCGTTTATCGCAATCCTTCGCTGGAACACCTCGGGCCTTGAGGAAAAAAGACGCTGCCCCGCCCACACCCCCATGGACCAAGCCAGCAGGGTGGCTTCGGCATAGCCGCCGATCAGGGCGCTGAGATCATTGTCAGCCTCAAGCGAGGTGTAATTGTAACACATCAGGACATCTATATCGCGGGCCTGAAGGGGAGCAAAAGGAGCCCCGTCCATGCCCCAGCCGTTACAGAAGACCAGCAGACGATCCCGATTGTGTTTATGGAGCCAAAGGGTTTTCATTGAGCGTCGGCATCAAGCCTGATTCCTGTCCTTATGCATGCGGATGCTGCCCGCCAGCTGTTCGAGATCCTGCCAGAGCATATCGGCGGTCAGGGAAAGCCTGAACCGGGCAGTGCCTTCGGGAACGGTGGGCGGGCGGACCGGAAAGATCAGGTAGCCTTCGTCCTGCATGGCAGCCGCAAGGTCAACCGCCCGTTGATTGTCACCGATCATGACCGGCACGATATTGGTCGAGCCGCTGGTTGTCAGCCCGTTTTCCACCAGGGACCGGCGCAGCTTCGCGGCAATGCCCGCAAGATGCTCCCGCTGATCGCCCATCTCCAGGATCTTTCTGAAAATAAAAAGGTTCCAATGGGTGACCACAGGAGGGAGCGCCGTTGTAAAGATCAGCGAACGGCTGTGGTTGATGAGGTAATCACGGACGCTCGCACTGCAGACGACGAAGGCGCCGACAGAGGCATAGGCCTTGCCGAAGGTCCCCACCAGCAAATCAATATCGCCGATGACGCCAAATTCCTCGGCCTTGCCCAGCCCCTTTTGGCCATACAGGCCGATGGCATGGGCTTCGTCCACATACAGCAGGGCTCCGTATTGTTTCTTCAGAGCCACCAGCCGCCGCAGGTCGGCGACATCGCCATCCATGCTGAAAACCGACTCGCTGACGATAACCACCCGGCCGTACCTGCCTTTGGCCTCCTCCAGAATCTCCTGGAGATGGCTGTAATCGCAGTGCCGGTACCGCCTGTGCTCGGCCCGGCAAAGCTGCATTCCGTCATGAATGGAGGCATGGTTCAGTTTGTCGGAGACAACAAGATCCCCCTTGGACAGAAGCGCCGGAAGGATCCCGATATTAGCGTGATATCCGGAGTTGAAGAGCAGCGCCGCAGGCCGTTCATAGGCCCGCATCAACTCTTCTTCCAGTGTATGAGAGGCCGGGACATCCCCCGTCAGCAATCTGGAGGAGGCAGTTCCCAGACCATAGGTATCGATAAAATCATCGTTGCCGATGTCGCTGTAAAACCGGCGTAGAATCCGTGCATTCCCGGCCAGGCCGAGATAGTCGTTGGAGGTAAGGTTCAGATAGCGTTTGCCCTCCCAGGTGACCCGGCAGCCGCTGCGGTCGGCAAGGGGACGCAATTCGCGGAACCTTCCGCTCTTGCGGAGATGCTCCAGGGATTCATCATACTCGATGCTCATCCTTGTTTCTCCCCGTCGATGACGGCCACCATGGCGGAAGTCAGAATCGCCAGATCGGCTTTTGTAATACAGAAGGGCGGCATGAGATAGACGAGCCGTCCGAAGGGACGCACCCAGACGCCTCGCCGGACAAAGGCCTCCTGGATCCGCGCCATGTCTACAGGCCTGTGCAACTCGACAACGCCGATGGCGCCCAGCACCCGGACCTCCTTGACGTGGGCCATATCCCGGCAGGGCGCAAGCTCGCGTTCGAGTTGGCTCTGTATAGCCGCAATCCTGCTTTGCCAGTCCGAGCCAAGAAGCAGATTGACCGAGGCCACCGCCACGCTGCAGGCCAGGGGGTTCGCCATAAAGGTGGGGCCGTGCATAAAAACACCGGGATCGCCGCCGGAGATGCCGTCTCCGACCTTGCCGGTGGCAACAGTTGCCGCAAGGGTCATGGTGCCGCCGGTCAAGGCCTTGCCGATGCAGATGATATCAGGCGAAATCCCAGCATGTTCGCAGGCAAAAAGCTTTCCGCTCCGCCCGAATCCGGTGGCGATTTCATCGGCGATAAGCAGCACATCGCACTGGTCGCAGAGACTGCGGACCCGACGCAGATATTCCGGATGATAAAAACGCATGCCCCCTGCCCCCTGGACTATGGGCTCCAGGATCACCGCCGCCAGTTCGTGGCGATGGCCTTCGATCAGTTGGGAAAAGGAGGCGATATCGGTCTCGTCCCACTGATCGTAAAACCCGGCCTCGGGCCGGTCGGCAAAAAGATAGAGGGGCAGATTTCCGGCAAAGATATGGTGCATGCCGGTCACGGGATCGCAGACGGACATGGCATGAAAGGTGTCGCCGTGGTAGCCGGAGCGTAGGGTCAGGAAACGGTTTTTCGCAGGCCGGCCCAGTGCCTGCCAGTACTGAAGCGCCATCTTCATGGCAACTTCGACGGAAACAGAGCCGGAATCACTAAAGAAAACCCTATCCAGACCAGGCGGCAAAAGCTTTATCAGGAGCCGTGCCAGCTCAATTGCCGGCTGATGGGTCAAGCCGCCGAACATCACATGGGCAAGCCGGGCAGCCTGATCCTGAAGGGCCTTGGTCAAAACCGGGTGATTATACCCATGAATCACCGACCACCATGAGGCCATCCCGTCGACCAGTTCCCGTCCGTCCATCAGGCGGATGCGAACACCCGAGGCCGAATCCACGGGATAGACGGGCAGAGGATTGTTGATGGAGGTATAGGGATGCCAGATATGTTTTCTGTCAAAATCGAGCATCTCTTGCATATCCAATCCCATTTTCTCCCCCATCTCTAGAATACAAAGCCCAGGCGGCGGATCATAACGAGATCATCCTCGAGACTGTTCCCGGCAGTCGTCAGATAGTTCCCGACTATGGCGCCATTGGCCCCCGACGTAAAGCTTCGGTATTGTTCCTCTCCCATTCCGTTCCGCCCCCCAGCCAGCCGGATCACGGCCCTTGGATTAATCAAACGGAACAGAGCGATGCAGGTAAGGATCTCGGATACCGGCAGCGGCGAAAGGTTCTCGAAGGGGGTATTGGGTATGGCTGTAAGTACATTGACCGGGATCGACAGCACCCCCAGCTCCTTCAGCTCAAAGGCTAAATCCAGCCTGTCCCGCAACGTCTCTCCCATGCCGATGATCCCCCCCGAGCAGATTTCCATGCCTGCCTCACGGGCGATCCGGATTGTCTCAACCTTTTCCTCCCAGGTATGAGTCGTACAAACCTTGGGGAAAAAATTCCTGCTGGCCTCAAGATTACAATGATAGCGCTCAACGCCGTACGATCGCAGAAGATCGGCCTTCTCGCGGGTCAAAAGGCCCATGGAAGCGCAGAGCTTGAGACCGGTCTTCTCCCGCAACGCTTGATAGATCTTCCCGTATTCCTCCAACTGGGGCAGTGTTGCTGTCCGGCCCGCAGTGACAAGGGAAAAGCGCCGGATTCCGTGGGCATCGTTATCCCTGCCCTGGAGCAGCGCCTCATCGCTGTCTATGATGTCATAGGTGTCGATGGCGGTTTTGTAGTGTCCCGACTGCGCGCAAAAGCGGCAGTCTTCCGAACACCGGCCCGACCGGGCGTTGATGATGGAGCACAAATCAAAGGAGCTGCCGTGGAAGATCTGCCGCACCCTGTCTGCCGCCTGGCACAGGACCTCGGGGGCGGTATCGGAGGCGAGTTCCATGGCCTGTTCCACGGTGATTCCGCCGCCTTTGACTATTTGATCGAAATACTGTGTGATATGCATAACTACCCTTTCAGCCTGGCAATGCAGTTGGCAAGAGTTTCAGGTGAATCCACCTGCATGGCGGTATACGTAGAGTTTACGGGTGCGATTTTTTTCATCAGGCCTTTCAGCACGGCCTTCGGCCCGACTTCGATAAAGGTATCGATACCATCGTTGAGCATGCTGCAGACGAGTTCATACCACCTGACCTTGGAGGCAATCTGCCGCGCCATCATCGCCTTGATGACTTTTCCATCATATTCGGTTGCTGCGGTGACATTGAAGTAGATCGGAAAACGAGGCCTTGCGAAGGTGAAATCTTCCATAAAACGGGCAAAATCCGGGATAGCACCGGCCACCAGAGGACTGTGATTGGCAATGCGGATATTCAACGGAACCACTTTTGCTCCCCGTTCCTCTGCTATGGCGCAAATTGCGTCCATGGCGTGTCCATCTCCCGAGATAACAGTCTGTACGGCGGTATTATGATTTGCAAGGCATACAACGCCTGCACCGTCATAGGCGGCGATCAGATCCTCAACCTCGGAAAGGCTCAGGCCGACTACCGCCCGCATGCCGCCGGGAAACTTCTGCCCTTCCCTCTCCATCAGCGCCCCGCGTTTGGCGATCAGCCGGATGGAATCCTCCAGGGTGACAACTCCTGCGGCATACAGGGCAGAATATTCACCAGCGCTATGTCCGGCAAAGCAGTGTACCCGCAAGTCAGGTCCCAAGGCCTTGCGTACTGCGCACCAGCAGATGAGATTGGTCACTGTAACAGCGGGCTGGAGGTAAATGGCGCGGCTCAACTCCTCCATGGGGCCATCATGACAGATCTTCCCCAAAGAAAAATCGCAGACGGCATCCGCCTCTTCCATAATGGCGGCACATTCAGGATCAGACTCTATAAATCCCCGCCCCATGCCTATATACTGAGAGCCCTGTCCTGGGAAAAGCACAGCAATTTTCATAAGATACTCCGGATCATAGCTGAGATTTCCTCTTTTCTTCAGTGAAATTGACGGCCAGAAACAACCCGACGCCCACACAGATCGCCGAATCGGCAATATTGAAAGTCGGCCAATGATACGTCCCCGCATAGACGTCAAGAAAGTCGATGACCCACCCGAACCGCAGCCTGTCTATCACGTTTCCGGCAGCGCCCCCGGCAATCAACGCAAAGGGAACAATGTATCTGCTTCGGCCACTCTCCATCCGGAAATTGGCGACGGTCAGTCCCAATACCGCCAGGCAGTTAATCCCGACAAAAAAATAATGCCCCCAAGAGTCGTGGTGAGCAAACATGCTGAAAGCCACCCCTGTATTTCTTGCATACATCAGAGCAAAGAATCCCGGAATGATCTGCCGGGATTCGTAGAGATGCAATGACTGTACAACCCACAGCTTTGTGGCCTGGTCCAGCCCGATCACAGCCAGAAGGATGAGAAAATATGCGAGGGTCTTCATTCGGCCTTGACGCCCATCTCAGTCAGAATGCTGCAGCATCTCCCGCAAATCAGGGGATGCTCGGCATTGGCACCGACGGTGGCGGACCGGGTCCAGCAGCGTTCGCACTTCCCTCCATCCACCGGCCGCACCATAATCGACAGGCCCTGTATCTCCTCGCTGAAGAAGGGGGCTAGCCCGACATCCGGGAACTCTTCGACGCAGGTAATGGCGGAGACGATGGATATCTCTTTCAAGGCCTGCTGCTCCTCTTGTATCAGATTTCCCATTTCTGCCGTCATTGTCACCAGGACTTCAGCCTCCAGCGGATGCCCGATGATCTTTTCCCGCCGGGCGATCTCGAGAGCCTTGGTTATCTCTGAACGAACGGCGATCAGCTTCACCCACCGGGCCTCGCCCTCCTGATCCATCAGGCCGTTTATCTGCCCGGGAAACTCAGCGAAGAATACACTCGCGGAGAGCGGAGCCGCCTGCGGATCCAAGCCATAGAGATGTTCCCAGGTCTCGGCCGCGGTAAAGCTGAGGATGGGGGCCATCAGCCGGATCAGACCGTCCAGAATGACAAAGAGCGCCGTCTGGGCTGAACGCCGCAGATGCGAATCCGTCCCCGATGTGTACAGTCTGTCCTTCAGGATGTCCAGATAGAAGGCACTCATCGTCATGCCGCAGAAGTAATTCAGATTATGATAAATTGAATGAAACTCATACCGTTCGTAGGCGTCGGTGACTTTGACCCGCAGTTCCTCGAAACGGGCCAGAGCCCACCGGTCCAGCTCAGGGAGATCGCCAAGCTTGACGCTATTTTTCGCATTGTCGAAATCATTCAGATTCCCGAGCATATAGCGAAGAGTATTCCGTATTTTTCTGTAGGCATCGGAGATCTGTCTCAGGATCTCATCGGAGACCTTCACATCATCGCGGTAGTCCTCGCTGGCAACCCAGAGACGCAGGATCTCGGCTCCGTATTTTTCAATGACCTCGCCTGGAGCAACCACATTGCCGACGGACTTGGACATCTTCTTTCCTTGACCGTCCACGACATAGCCGTGCGTCAGGACGCCCTGATAGGGTGCCCGGCCGCGAGTGCCCACCGAGGTCAGCAAAGAGCTCTGAAACCAGCCGCGATGCTGATCGCTCCCTTCCAGATAGAGGTCGGCAGGCGAGCGCAGTTCCGGACGTTGTTCACAGACCGCTGCATGGCTGACTCCGGAATCGAACCAGACATCCAGGATGTCCTCCTCCTTGGTAAACGCATTGCCGCCGCACTTCGGGCAGACGGCTCCTTGCCCTAGAAAATCGCCGACATCGTATTTGAACCAGGCATCTGCCCCTTCCTTCAAAAAGAGTTCATCAATCTTTTCGGCCAGCGCTTCGCTCTTCACAACCTCGCCGCAGTCGCTGCAGCTGATCACGGTGATCGGCACGCCCCAGGTACGCTGGCGCGAGAGGCACCAGTCAGGCCTCCCCTCCACCATGGACAGGATTCGCTGCATGCCCCAGATTGGTGTCCACTGAACCTTGCGGATACTCTCCAGGGCCTTGTCCCGGATGCCGCTCTTGTCCATAGCGATGAACCATTGAGGCGTAGCGCGGTACATGACCGGTTTTTTACACCGCCAGCAATGGGGATAGCTGTGCCGGATAGCATCCTGCTTGATCAGCGCCCCGGATTTCTCCATATCTTCTATTATCTGCGCATTTACGGCAGGAACCTGCCGGCCGGCATACGGCCCGGCCTCGGTGGTATACATACCCCGGTTATCAACAGGGGAAAAGATATCCAGGCCGTAACGCAGGCCGGTCTGATAGTCGTCGGCACCGTGGCCGGGAGCGGTGTGGACGCAGCCGGTTCCCGCATCGATGGTCACATAATCCGCCAGGACCATCAGCGAATCACGATCCATAAAGGGATGACGGCATCTGCGGTTTTCCAGGCCGCGGGCGGAAAAGGTGGCAATGATCGAGAACTCTTCAATCGAAAACTCTTTCATCACCGGTTCTGCCAGATCCCTGGCCATGATCCAGACCTCCTCGCCTGCAGCCACCGCAGCATAGACAAAATCAGGGTGGAAGGCGACGGCAAGATTGGCGGGAAGGGTCCAGGGGGTGGTGGTCCAGATGACAACCGAGACCGTCTTTCCGGCAAGCGCCGGATCAATATCGGAGAGGTCTTCGCGCACCGGAAATTTGACATAAACAGAAGGCGAGGTGTGGTCATAGTACTCGACTTCGGCCTCCGCCAGCGCGGTAGTGCAGGTGGAACACCAGTAGACAGGTTTTTTATTGCGGATAACCGAGCCTGATAGAAGGAAGCGGTTGAACTCTCTGGCGATGGCAGCCTCATAGGGGAAATTCATAGTCAGGTACGGATCATCCCAGTCACCCAGAACACCCAGGCGTTTAAACTCATCCTTCTGGGTTTTGATCCATTTCTGGGCATATTTGCGGCAGGCTCCCCGCTTGGATAACTTGGAAATCTGATCCTTCTTTTCCCCTAATTCTTTATCGACATTATGCTCGATAGGCAAACCATGACAGTCCCAACCCGGTACGTAGGGGGCATTGAAGCCAGCCATGCGCCGGGCTTTCAAAATGATATCCTTGAGAATCTTATTGAAGGCGGTGCCAAGATGAATATGGCCGTTGGCGTAGGGAGGGCCGTCATGAAGGACATAGAGAGGTTTATCCTTGCAGGATTCCTGGATCTTTCCATAGAGATCCTCTTTCTCCCACCGTTTCAGATAGAGGGGCTCCTTCTGGGAAAGATTGGCCTTCATATTGAACTTCGTCTGAGGCAAATCGAGGGTCGCCCTGTAGTCCATACTGTTCTCCTTTTGTATAAGCAAAGCCATAATGAATCGATTTTATACAGTTTTTTATAAAATAACTCCGATTCCGGCCTTAAAAGCGGTCAATTGTAAAACGCAAAGTTTTAAGAATAACAATTGCGATTCAAGTTGCAAGCGCTAAATGTACCCGCTCCATCTTTATCCTATACGGGAAATCGCCGGACTGGCGCAGCATCTTACGACAGGCCATTCGATCCTTCCTCAGTAATAAATTTGACATAATATACCGATTTTATTAAAGTAGGACGGTGCGTTCAAAAGCGGATTCGCGTTTTAGATGAGAAAACGAATGATTCTATACATATCAGCAAGTTCTTATCTCCCTCACCTTCGATCTCCACATTGAGAAAATTTTTTCATGATAGAAATCAATGATCCTTCGCCCCCGACCATTGTCGAGCTGATAAAGGTCAGCAAGAGCTATCCTCCTGATATCAAAGCTTTGATAGATATTTCCATGACTGTCATAACCGGCGAAATGTTCTTCCTGATCGGCATGAGTGGCGCCGGGAAAACCACTCTCTTAAAACTCATCTGTAATATGGAAACACCAAGCAATGGTCTTATTGAGGTATCCGGCCAGAATATTCACCGGCTTAAGGGGAAAAGTCTGGCCCGTCTGCGTCAGAAGATCGGAGTCGCCTATCAGGATTTTAAGCTCCTGACAGACAGAACGGTTGCTGAAAATATCGCCATAGCCATGGAAGTCTCGTACAAAAAGCCTCCGGTTATCTCCAAACGGGTCAAGGATCTCCTGGCCCAGCTGCAGCTCTCGGACAAACACGACACAATAACCGGCGAACTTTCAAGAGGCGAACAGCAACGGGTCACTCTGGCCAGGGCCGTTGCCAACTCGCCCACGCTGATCCTTGTCGATGAGCCCACAGGAAACCTGGATGCCACAACGACTGAAAAGGTCATGAACCTGCTCAACAAATGCAAGAGTTCCGGGGCAACAATTATCATAGCGACGCATGATGAATCGCTGTACCGGCATTCAAATCATCGTATCATGGAACTCAGCAATGGCAAGATCCGGCAGATCAACGGAGGCGTGCAGATATGAATTTCTGGTTTGCAGTTCTCAGACAGGTGGGGCGCAATCTTCGCCAGACGTGGGCCTCGCAGTGCATGACTCTGCTTACGGTCAGCCTTTCCGTCCTGATCTTTGCCTTTTTTTACCTTATTTATACGAACATGCTGAATGTGGGTGATAAACTGGGGGACGACCTGCGCCTCATCGTCTATCTGAACGACGAACCCGGGCCTGAACTGCAGGAACAGCTCCGGCATAAAATAACGGACTTCGATCAGGTGCAGGAGATCCGGTTCATTTCAAAAACCGAGGCCTACGAGCGTTTTGCCAAACAGCTTGGAGACAATAGAGACGTCCTGAAAGATATGCCGAAGGATTTTCTTCCGGCGTCAATCGAGGTCGTACCCCTGAAGACGCTCCGGAGTCTGAACAGGGTCAAATTGTTTTCCGAGTATCTGAGCAAACTTCCGGGGACCCTGAAGGTTCAGTATGGTCAGGATTGGGTTGAACGCTTCTTTTATTTTATCCGGCTGCTCTCCATTGTTGTTATTTTGAGCGGCACCCTGCTGATTCTGACCACCGTCTTCATGGTGGCCTACACCATTCGCCTGACCATTATGGGAAGACAGGCCGAACTGGAGCTGTTGAAGCTGGTCGGCGCCACCAACAATTATATTCGCACACCCTTTATGCTGGAGGGACTGTTGCAGGGGCTCCTGGGCTCAACCGTCGGTCTCGTGTCCCTTTTCACCCTGTACCAGTGGATAAGAATGCGTTTTTCCGGACCTGGGATTCTGAATCTGTTCAACTTCACCTTTTTTTCTCCCCATATTCTTATAACGATCATTGTTGCCTCTATCCTGCTCTGTACCGTGGGCAGTTATATGTCAATGCAGAAATTCCTGCGCATCTGATTCCCATGGCCCGAAAAAACGCCACCCCTCGTCCAGCCCGCAAGACGGCAGGTCTTTTGATCCCGGGAAAAAGGCTCCGTCATGGACTCTTGCCGCTTTTGACAGTCCTCGCCCTGCTCCTCTCGCCCCTTCCGGCGGCGGCAGTGGCTGGTGATGCGCAAAAGCAGCAACTGGAAACCGGTATAAACACATACTGGATCAACATCCGCCGGCTGCAGGAAGAAATCAATCTTCAGCAAGATCAGATTCAAACCGACGACTCTCAGGCAAGACATCTTTTATCCGAAATGGAAAACATCGATGTCCGCCTCCAGGATCATCGCAACAAGCTTGCCGTTCTTCAAGGCAGGATGGTCGCCCAACAGGATCTCATCGCGATCAAGGAAAAGGAGCTTGCCAGGGGCTATGCTGCCAAAAACGATGTTGAGGTCCATCTGCAGAAGAGACTGAGCGCATATTATAAACTGGGAAGAATCGGCCTTATCAACGTGGCTTTTTCTGCCCGCTCTCTGCCTGATCTTCTTTCATTTCATGATTCATTCCATTCGCTTATCCGCTACGATCAGGATCTCATCGACAGTTACCACAAGACCATCGATGACCTGGAAAAGGTGAAAGAGGCGATGGTGCTGGAAAAAAATCTGCTGCAGGAATTTATCTCCCAGGAAGACGAGGAGAGGGGCAAGGCAGAAGCCACCCGGCTGGAGAAAGAAAACATGCTCACCCTGATCCGAACCAAAACAAAGCTCCATGAGCAGGCGATCAAGGAGATGAAAGAGGCAGGCAACAATCTTTCTGTCCGCCTGAGTTCCTTACAGAAAAAAGAAGAGCTTCTGGATCAGGAATTTTTGCTGAACAAAGGGAAACTGCGTCCTCCTGTCAACGGCACCGCCATTGTCCTCTTTCATCAGGAATATTCAAATAATCTCGGGGTATCAGTCAAATCAAACGGCATTTCAATAAAGGCCCTCGATGGAACCGGAGTGGAGGCGATCTTCAGTGGAACAGTCCTTTTTTCCGGATATCTCAAAGGATATGGCAATACAATAATTGTCGACCACGGCTACCAGTATTATTCTATAGTCTCCAGAATGGAAAAGTTGCTCAAAAATAAGGGTGATGAAATTAAAACTGGTGATATTATAGGCGTGATGGGTGATACGGCGACCCTGATCGACGATGGGCTCTATCTGGAAATACGTCACGGCAGTCAGTCCCTCGACCCGCTGGAGTGGCTGGACAAAAACAAGCTTTCCCTTAAAGCGAACGAAAACGTTGCCCCGGCAACAGTTCAATAGTCCACTTTATTTAACCTGATGAACGGCAGAACATTATGTATAAGAAAATAGCACCGGTTGTCAAAATCTCGGTTCTTTTCACCGTCTCCTTTCTGTTCCTTGTCTCCTCTGTCATGGCAGATGTCTCTCAAAAGGACAGGGAGGATACCTATAAGCAGCTTGAACTCTTCGCCAACGTCCTGAGCCTTCTGCAAGAGAACTATGTTGACCCCATCAACACGAAAGAATTGATTGATGGCGCCATAAACGGACTGCTGCTCTCCCTCGATCCGCATTCTTCCTATCTTACGCCTCAGAATTATCAAGATCTCAAGGACGAAACCGACGGCAGTTTTACCGGTATCGGCATCGAGATCACCATGCGTGACAACATGCTTACCATCGTCTCTTCTATCGAGGGAACCCCTGCCGATCAGGCTGGCCTGAAAGCAAAGGATATGATTGTCAAAATCAACGGAGAGCTGACAAAAGAGATGACGCCCATGGATGCCCTCAGAAAACTTCGGGGTCCTAAAGGAACCAAGGTCACAATTTCCATTCAGCGGGAAGGATGGAAAACATTGAAGGACTTCACGCTTATACGGGATATTATCCCCATCCAATCTGTGAAAGCGTTCTTCCTGGAACCAGGCCTTGCCTACACCAGAATCACAAATTTCCAGAGTCAGACAACCACAGACTTCAAAAAGGCCCTGCATGATCTCGAGGCCATCAATCCGATCAAGGGACTCATCCTTGATCTCCGCAATAACCCGGGCGGTCTTCTGAATCAGGCAGTCAGTATTTCCGAGATTTTTATCGATGAAGGACTGATCGTCTCCACCAAGGGCCGGACCCCTGAACAAAACATGACCTACAAGGCCCATGAGAACAGCGGGGAAGGAAAGTATCCCATGGTTGTGCTGGTCAATGAAGGTTCGGCCAGCGCCTCTGAAATCGTAGCGGGTGCGCTGCAGGATCACAAACGGGCAATTATTGTCGGAACGCAGACATTCGGAAAAGGATCCGTACAGACCATCATCCCCTTGCCGGACGGCGCTGCGCTTCGCCTTACCACTGCGCGGTACTATACGCCCTCAGGACGCTCGATTCAGGAAAAAGGGATCACCCCAGACGTGGAGGTTGCTTACGTTCCCTACAGCCCCCAGAGCGAAGACAAATCCAGCGATTCCGATATCACGCGGGAAGTCGATCTGAAAAATCATTTCAAAAACAAGGATACGGCATCCAGGAAGGCAGATTTACGTGCCGAGAAAGTTACTCCCGATACGCTCAGGCTCAACAATGAGATAAGGGATCGGCTGAACAAAGACAACCAGTTGCGGTCCGCCCTGAATATTCTGAAGAGCCTGGATCTTTATTCGGAGTTCAAGCAGAATAAGCATGAGACCAAATAGGCAGAAAATCCGGGCGCATTAACAGGCAAAAACAGCGGCAAAAAACAGAGGGGAAGCACGGAAGGGCCATGGCCGGGCGAACGGGCGCCCCTCTGCCTGGAGTTCTCGTGCTGATGGCCCGGCAAAAGATTCAGTCTGCCCTCAAAAATACCCCAGCTCTTTCAAAAAACGCTCATCCTGAGACCAGTTTTTCTTCACTTTCACCCAGAGCTTCAGCAGGACCTTCTGCCCCAACATCTTTTCAATATCCTTCCGTGCTGCCATACCTATTCTTTTCAGCGCCAGCCCCCCTTTACCAATGACGATCCCCTTCTGTGATGTTCTCTCCACAACAATGGCAGCGTGAATGGTTACCATTTCTTTCTCGAGATCTTCCTTGAACGATTCGATAAGGACCGCCGTCGAATACGGAATCTCCTGACCTATCTGGAGAAAGATTTTCTCTCTGATGATCTCTGCCGCGAGAAACCTTTCCGTTACATCGGTTGGAATGTCATCGGGAAAATACCGGGGGCCAAAAGGCAGAATCTTGAGAATTTCAGCAATCAACAGCCCAGTCCCGTCGTCATGAAGCGCGGACATGGGCAGCACGGCCTGAAAAGGATACATCCGGGAATACATCTGGATCAAAGGAAGAAGCTTCTCTTTTTCCAGCAAATCGACCTTATTGAGAATAAGAATGGCCGGTGCCCGCAACTGCCCCATATATTCCGAGAATTCCTTGTCCTTCTCGTTCTGCAGCTTTTCCGGCAGGGAAACCGAGGCATCCAGCAGAAAAAGAACGGCATCCACCTCGGTCATGCTCTCCAAAGCGATACGCACCATCTCCCTGTTCAAGGGCTGTTCCGCTTTGTGCAGCCCTGGGGTATCGATCAGGACAATCTGAGAGGCCTCATCGTTGACAACTCCGAGAATACGATTCCTGGTGGTCTGCGGTTTGGGGGTAACAATGGAGATTTTCTGCCCTAAAAGGGCATTCATCAACGTCGATTTACCCGCATTGGGAGGACCAACAATTGCTACCATGCCGGATTTCACCGGTTTATCAAGCTCGTTCATAGATAAAATATGATAATTTTATTGAATTCTGTCATTATTGAGAGTGCTCAAATCAGAAATTCACACTATATTGCTTCTCATTCAGCTTTGTGTGAAATGAGACAAACGTGCCGGACTATACCATCCTCTGAGGGTATCGCATACGGTATTTTCCATAAACGACCATTAAAGATCCCCTCTCTTTCTTTTTGTGGTTTTTCAACGTAAAAGGCTCAATGGTTACATCTGGTAAGATTATAGAATATTTAGAAAATGGAAAATTTGTTTGTGCCTTTGTGACTGAATGCCAAAGCAAACGGACACGTTCTCTCAACCAAAACGGCAGAGAGATCAACCTCCCCTTCTCACGCATTGTCCACTGCTCCACCAATACCTACCCGGCAAGCCTGAACCGGGAAGATCTGATTCGGACGCTGAAGACCACCAATGACACGCGCGTCTCTCTGATGAAAAAAATCAATCTTGAGGAGATCTGGGAACTTGCCAGTGAAGAAAAAACCGACACCTTTGAGCCTGCCTTCCTGGCGGAGCTGATCTTTTCCGGAGAGGCCAACGATGACATGGTCTCGGCTTTCCTGCGTTGCGTCTTTACAGACCATCTCTACTTCAAGTTCAAGGAAGGCCAGATCCGGGTTCATTCGCCTGAACAGGTGGAGCAACTCCGGCGGCAACTCGAACAGGATGAAAAGAAACGCAGCCTGATATCCAATGGAGTCCAATCGCTGACACGGCTGAAAGAAGCGGAAAGCGCGGCTGTAAGTCAAGATCTCCGGGAGTGTCTGGATCTTATTAAAGATTATTATCTATTCGGCAGCGATGCCGAGCATGCCGACCTGGCCGTTCAGATCTTGAAGGAGGCAGGCCTGCACCGCCCCCATGAACCCTATCATCTCCTGGTTAAGGCCGGGATCTGGCACAAAAACGAGAACATTCCTTTATTGCGCCAGGGTCTCCCCGTGGGATTTTCCCTGGCGGCACGCCAACAGGCCGAATCCCTTTTGCAAACCAATGTGGAAAGTCTTCTGGACGACCCTGCCCGCATGGATTTCTCCCATCTGAAACCGATCACTATCGATGGCGGCACAACCCTGGATTTTGATGACGCCCTGACCCTGGAAGAACAGGACGGAAACTACCTGGTGGGCATTCATATCTCCGACGTGGCCCATTATGTCCGTCCCGGCTCCCCCCTTTTCCTGGAAGCCATGTCCAGAGGGACCTCGATCTATTTTCCTGAAGGCCAGATTCCCATGCTGCCGCGACACCTTTCCCAGGGCATCTGCAGTCTGATCCAAGACGAATTGCGCGCCACCATGAGCTTTATGATCCTGCTCACGCCAGATGCCGAGGTCCTGCGGGTACGAATTTCGCCCTCTGTAATCCGGGTAGCCAGGCGGCTCACCTACGAAGAGGCCGATGAACAGATGGAGCGCGATCCGCAGCTGCAAATCCTCGATATGCTGCGAAAGAAGCTGCGTCAGAGGCGCATTGAGGCAGGGGCTTTACTCCTGCCTTTTCCCGATGTGAATATCTTCATCGACGGCAACGGAAAGGTTCATGTGAGTCTAAACCCCTCGGATACCCCGGCCCGAACCCTGGTTTCGGAAATGATGATCCTGGCCAACAGCGAAGCCGCCCGTTATGTCGCAGACAGGATGATCCCCGGCCTTTTCCGGGCTCAAGGCCCGCCAAAACAACGGTTGATCACAAGCGACGACGACGATCTGTATCTCAATACACGGCAGCGGAAACAGATCTCCCGCGGGGAGCTGTTGAGCTACTCCAAAGAACACAGCGGTCTGGGTGTCGGTCAGTACACAACGGTCACCTCCCCCATCAGGAGGCTTCTCGATCTGGTCATGCAGCACCAGTTACACTCTCTGATCAGACGGCAGCCTCTCTGCTTTTCCGAAGAGATGTGTAAGGATTTCATTGCCGTCATAACCAGGACCCTGTCCCAGGCAAACGGCGTGAAACAGCAGCGTCACCGCTACTGGCTGCTGAAGTATCTGGAAGATCGCAAGGGGCAGTATCTGGATGCCCTTGTTATCGATTCGGGGCCTAAACGCGTCAGCCTTCTGCTCACCGACATCCTCTTGGATGTGGATCTGCCGGCCCAGCCCGGAAAAAGACCGACACCCGACACTACGGTCAAAATCAAGGTCGCCAAGGCCGATGCCCTGGAGAACACCCTGACTATGGAGTGGTGATTACGGCCGGACAATCGTCTTTCCGCAGGCCCGACCCATACGGGCAAAAGAACTATCCACGATCAGCCGCCATCACCAGATCGCAGAGTTCGTCGGCGATCTCATGAATCACGGCCCTGTCCTGACCTTCCACCATCACCCGAATCACCGGCTCGGTGCCCGAGGGCCGCACCAAAATCCGGCCTGTGTTCCCCAATCCGGATTCACAGCGTTCAATCGCTTCGGCAAAACCCGGAATGGCCTCTATTTTCATCTTGGTCCCAGTCCGGACATTTTTCAAAATCTGGGGAAAGCTCTCCATGACAGTGGCCAGTTCAGACAGGGGCCGCCCCCGTTTCTTCATGATGGCCAGTAGTTGCAGGGCCGCCAATATCCCGTCGCCAGTGGTGATATGATCGAGAAAAATCAGGTGGCCTGACTGTTCGCCGCCGAAGGAATAGCCCTCCTTGCGCATGCATTCCACCACATACCGGTCACCGACTCCCGTCCGGACCAGATGCCCGCCCATCCGTTCCATGGCAATCTGCAGGCCCATATTGGACATGACGGTTGCGACAAGAGTTTTGCGGTTCAATTTCCGCTGTTTCAGCAGCTCTTGAGCGCAGATTGCCATAATATGATCGCCGTCGACAATGTTGCCGTTCTCATCGGAGACGATCAGTCGGTCGCCATCGCCATCCAGCGCAAGCCCGATGTCGGCCCCCAGTTCCTTAACCTTGGCGGCCATCAGCTCTGGGTGCAGGGCCCCGCACTGGTGATTGATATTCTTGCCGTCCGGATGCACACCAAGGGCTGTGACTTTAGCCCCCAGTTCTTCGAAGACATGGGGCGCGACGCCATAGGTTGCTCCGTTGGCACAGTCGAGGACGATATGAAAATCATCCAGGACATACTCCCGGGGAAAGGTATTTTTCAAAAAAACAATATATCTTCCTCTGGCATCCTCTATTCTGGCCGCCTTGCCCACCTCGTCGGCTACCGGACGCAGGGCCTCCATCTTCTGGGAAAAGATCAAATCCTCCATGGAAACCTCAACCTCATCGGGGAGTTTGAAGCCATCATGGGAAAATATTTTAATGCCGTTGTCCTGAAAAGGGTTGTGAGAGGCAGAGATCACCACGCCGGCATCGGCCCTCATGGAGGTTGTGATGAAGGCGATTCCAGGGGTCGGCACAGGTCCGACCAGCAGCACATCCACCCCCATGGAGCATATTCCCGCAGCCAGGGCATTTTCGATCATATAGCAGGAGACTCGTGTATCCTTGCCGATAACAATACGGTGTCTCCTTGCCTGATTTTTGACGGTGAAGGCAATCGCCCGGCCGATCTGCATGGCCATCTCTATGGTCATCGGATAGATATTGGCAACTCCACGCACTCCGTCGGTTCCGAATAACTTTCTCATGTATTCCCTGCTGGTGTTGTATTGACAGATGGGTGGCCGGAAACATACCATTTCAGCCTGGGCTTATGGCTTCTTTTCCTGAGTTTCTGGTTTTTTGGGAACCGGAAGCTTTTTGACAAGACTGACAAATTCGGGATCAATTTTAACGATTTCCAAAGGCGCGGCCAGGTCGCTCACGGGAACGACCTGCACCTTCAAACCAGCATCTTCAGGTTTTCCGGTAGCGGTGACAGTAAACAGGCTCTTGTAATCCATATCCCTTTTGACAAGAATCTTGGGGATTTTCAGGGTGACCTTGACATCCTCGGGGGTCACCGGCTGCAGATAACCGTCGATAGCGACCTGGACTGGAACATTGGCAATTGTCTTCTCCACAGTCTCGTATCCTATCACAAGATCGGCCGTGATGGATGTCTCTCCAATAAGATCGACCAGCGCAGGCTCGAGATCCAGCGGGATCTGCTGCTGAACGGATTTCGTCAGGCCGGCAATATTGATCGGCGTGGTTTTCAGGGATTCGACCTGGGAGAGAACGGTCTGCGGCCCTGTTATAGCAATGGTATCCGGGGCAATCCGCAGATCCTTCAGAATATAGCCGGGCGCAACACTTCCGGTCATCACCGGCGTCACGGAAAACTTTCTCTGAATAAGCTTATCCAGAGAAAGAATAAGGGATGACGGCTGAACCCTCAGGACTTGCACCCCCCTGCTGACGGAAATCGACTTATTGTCAAGGGTGATAACCCTGGTCCCCGGAGTAGCGTCGGAGAGGTCCACCTGCCTGGCCGTCTCCTTCTTTCCCATATCCATAAGAAGAGAGCGTGGCCCGCGTACGGTGACCTCGACATTTTTTTTGAACTTATTAGAGATAATCAAGTCCTTGGGCATATTGATGATTTCAATGGGGATGGTCACATTCTTATCGACGGCATCCTCACCGCCGACAAAATACCAGAGCAGTATCGCAAGGCAAAGGGAGATAAACCGCAGAAGCCATTCTTTGGACCACAGCTTTTGAATATTTTTGAATTTCAGCTGTTTCATGAACGATTAATCCAATTTTTCCATGTATAGATAGGCCCTTCCTTCCCAATGAAAATCGCCCTCAGACTGTTTTTCAGGGCAAGTTCGTCATTGACCGTTGTCAGCGCCCCGTGCTGGACCAGGGAAACCTCCTGGGTCTCTTCGGAAACAACAAGCACTACCGCATCCGTCTCCTCCGAGAGGCCAAGGGCAGCCCTGTGCCTGGTGCCGAAACGTTTGTTTATATACGGATTCTGTGTAAGCGGCAGGATACAGCCTGCAGTCTGAATTCTGCCTTTCGTCACAATAACGCCGCCATCATGGAGAGGCGACACCGGCATGAAGATGGAGATAAGCAATTCCTTGGTCAAATGGGCATCAAGATCAAAACCCGACTCAACATAATCCCGCAGTCCCATCTCGCGCTCTATGATGATCAGGGCGCCTATACGCCGTTTAGAGAGATAGAAGACAGCCCGAATAACCTCATCCAGTTCTTTCTCTTCCACATCGGAGTTTTTCTGGAAAGGAGACTTGCCGACCTGGGTCAGGGCCCTGCGGATATCCTGCTGGAAAACAATGATGATGATCAGAAGAATGGAACTCAAAAAGGTCTTCATCATCCACATCAGCGCCGTGAGATCGAGGACAGTCGCCATAAAATACACAATGGTAAGCACCACGATCCCAAGAAGCATCTGGACCGAACGCGTCCCTCGTATTATCGACAAAAGCTGATAAATAACAAAGGCGACGACCAGGATATCGAGAACATCCTGCCAGCGTATTATATTAAAAATCTCTAACATCGGGGGAAGACGAGGTCACGTTAACAATTAGTGCATTACGGGAGGAAACTTCTGCCAGGACACGCCAAGCGCCTGACGTCACCGCTCATTTACTTACACCTGCCATTGTACAAAATTTTTTACTTTTTTTCATCGAAAAACTTTTGGAATTCCAGGTTTTTCGAATTAGCCAGGAAAATCCGCCTCTCAAGACTCTATCCGGCTCTTGACAATGCCGATTATTTCCTGGGCATCGGGACTCTTGACGACAACGGTATCAACTCCGGATTCCATGGCCTTTTTCCGGGTTGCATCCTGGTTATCCGCGGTAAACAGGAAGAGCTTGATTTCTTTGCCCCTCTCCTGCTCCCGAACCTGCCGGCAGACATCCAGGCCCGAGATATCCGGAAGCATCAGATCAACAACGGCGGCATCAGGCTGTTCCTCCATGATCAGATCATACCCTTCTCTTCCGTTGGATGCGGTTATTATGTTGAATCCCGCCTTCTGAAACAGTCTTGTGTAGAGGCGCCGTATAACCGGGTTATCGTCGATCAGCACAATCTTTTTGGGCTGTTCCGTTCTGGCTTCCGTCATGACAACCGGATGCTCACTGCAGATCAGCAGTTCGTCGCCCATCTGCAGCCGGACATCAAGAGTCGGCATCAGCATGTCCTTACCCTTCCGGCGCATTCCGACTATCGTGCCGTTGAGAATCTGATTTGCCGTTTCCACCGCGTGCGCGGCAAGTCCGGATTTTTCATTGACTATAACCCAATGCGGGATATTCCCGCCAACAGCCTCAAGGCTGCCTCTGATCGAGTCTTCCATAGTCTTCATCAGGATTCTATCGGCAACACGTCTTCCCGCAGAAGCATAGGGCGAGATGACGGAATCCGCTCCGGCACGCAGGATTCTTGATTCAGAGGTGGCAACCTCGGTTCTTGCGACAATATGCAGGGTCGGATTCAATTCCCGCGCGGTCAGAACGGCGCAGAGATTATCCGGATCGGAATCCAGCAGCGCCAGAAGGGCGGCAGCCCTTTTAATACCGGCCCCGATCAGGGTCTCTTCCCGCGTCGCATCTCCCGCCAGATAATTATAGCCCTGCTCGGCCAGGATTCTCAGATGTTCTTCAGATCTGTCAATTACAACGAAGTCGGCGCCAATATTGTGAAAACGATCCGCAGAGGCCGCTCCGACCCGTCCATGGCCGCATATGATATAGTGGCCGCTGAGTTTCTGAATTTTTCTATCCATTGATTTTTTCCTCAAATTCGGATTCGAGGCCTTCTCGATCATTGATTCAGTAAAGGCATGGGCGGCAAAGGCCAGGCTGCCGACCCCGAAAAGAATGAGAAAAATGGTAAAGACCCGCCCCGCCTCGGACAGGGGATGAATCTCCCCGAATCCCACTGTGGATATGGTTATTACGGTCATGTAAAAGGCATCCAGGGGGGGAAAACGCTCAATCTTCATATAGCCGACGGTGCCGACCCCCAAGAAAAAAAGAGTCACTGCCAACGCGACCCATATTCGCCGTCTACTATCCATGCCGATGATCCCATATGATGAAGCAAATGCCGCAAGGTAAAAAAAACCTGTGCATATCTTTATCAGGTAAATAAGATAATTAAAAGATCCCTTTTCACATTATTCTGTTATAATGAGACAAGATTGCTCTCCGGAGAATTGCCCCTCGATAATTATCAGGTCAATGGGCATTGTCCTGATTCGGATTCCGGCCGGACAGATATCCCTCTTCATCCTTCCAGCAGTAGACGAAACCCATGTCAGACCATTACAGTTCCATTCCCATTGAGCACGATACGGCCCCCCGCCCCCAACGGGTGAAAAAACCGCCACGCAAGAAGGAGCCGGTCAAAGACAAGAAAAGCCGCAAAGAAAGCCGCAAAGCCCCGCCTTTGAATGCCTCGGTCATCGCTGCGCTGGTTATAGCTGTTCTTACCGGTGCCTACTGCGGCGCCGGATTCGCGCTGGTTCCCGTCCTGCTGAAATCGCATCTCTCTGAATATCTGCAAAGACACACTGATATGAATCTGGTGATCGGGGACGTGCAGTTCAACCCGTTTACCTTCCGCGTTCATCTCACCGACCTTACGCTCAACCATGAAGTCGACACCAAAAAGGAGCCGGCATTCCTGAATGCCGCAGACATCATGATTGTTGTCGATCCGTTTTCCGCTCTGCGGCACAGGTTTGCCTGCAAGGAATTCCGGATCAGGCAACTCACTGTCAATATCATCCGCTACAATGCCGGCCAATATAATTTTTCGCAGGCTTTGACCACTGCGGACGCAGGGGACGCAGCGAATGCATTGCAGCTCTCCGAACTGCCTTTCCTGTATTCTGTCAACAACCTTACCATCACCGACAGTTCAGTCATCTTCGATGACCGGGTCACGGGAAAGATACACAAAGCCGAAAAGGTCGAACTGGCCCTGCCCACGCTTGCCAATTTTTCATACCAGGCCCAAACCTCTGTAACGCCTTCATTTTCTGCTGTTATAAACGGCAGCCCGGTGCAATTGACCAGCCAGGCAGCCTTGCCCGGATCGGCCGACGGGGAACAGACACGGCTCTCCTTCGACCTGCATGCCATTGATCTTCCCCTGTACTACGGCTATCTTCCCTCGTCCCTGCCTGTTCAATTGACCAAGGGCTCGGCAGACGGGCAGCTGCAGATATCGTTTGCACCGGATAAAGACCACGCCAAACGATTGACCCTTCTTTTTCAGATGGATACGAAAGATATTGAACTGCAGACCCAGGACAGCGCCCTCGCAGCAGTGATCCCCGCAGCGCGAATAGAGGGAGATCTGCAACCCTTCACCGGGGATATCCGCCTGCAGAATGTCCTCCTTCATGATCCAGACCTCACGCTGCAGTCCAGCTTCTCGGAACAGACGCTCGACAACCTGCTGCCGACAGCGGAAAAATCCACCGCCAAAGAGGGAGCGCAGCGGGATAATCCGCTCTTCATCTGCAACCTCTTCACTCTGGATAAAGGAACCCTGCATCTCGCAAGGACACCGGAAAAAGGAAGCATCGACAAGACCTACCAGACCCTTCAACTGAGCATTAAAAACTACAGCAACCGGACTCCGGAAACACCGGACAGCCCCGAAAACACATGCACCTTCGCCTTAAGCGGCGAACAACCCTCCCCTGCCTCCACCTTCTCATGGCAAGGGGAACTGGACGGGAAAAACACCGCCAGAGGAACTTTGCAGCTCAACCATTTTCCCGCATCCCTGCTCAACGCGTTCTTCACCGAGGAAAAGGATACCGGCATAACCGGGTCAGCCGATATGCAGGGAACTCTTTCCATACAGCGAACCCCTGGAGGGAAAAAACGTTTTTCATCTCGAATTTCCGATGGTCTGGTGAAAATTTCAGGCCTTGGCTTGGCCGAAAAGAACTCTGAATGGCTGCATGCCGACAGCCTGACTCTGGGGCCAATAGATTCAAAAAACAACAGCCTCGACATTGGTAATATCATCCTCCGAAATGCCACGGTCACCCTGTATCAGGCTAAACTTCCCGGATTTCTTGACTCAATCCTGAAAAAAGATCCGAGCTGCAAGGTTCACGGAATTGATTTTTCAGGCAATATCGTCCTCAAGTCCAACGAGAACACAAAAAATCCTTTGATCTTCAGCAGTCTCAGCCTGCAGGCAAACAACCTGGAAAAGGTTACAAAAGACAAGGAAAATTTCGCCCTCACCGGCAAGGCAGGCCAATCCGGGGAAATCAAAGCCAAGGGAATAATCGCCTTAGCCCCCTTCAGATCTTCGCTTACCGTGGAATTCTCCGGCTTATCGTCCAGAGAACTCCTGCCCTGGTACACCGACTCGCCCTTTTTACTGGAAGGCCAGGCCCTGCTGGAAGGAGTGGGCCGCCTGACCTACCCGGAGAACACCTTCAAGGGATCCCTGCGCATAGCCGACGCCCGATTTGAAAACAAGCCGGCAAAATCTTCCCTTTCATGGACCAATGCAGCCTTCCAGGACGTGACCTTTACAAAAGCCCCCTTTCGCTTCAGCAGCGCTGCAGCCCAGATCGATCACCCTGTGCTGAACTACACCCAGACCGACGAGAAAAGCAGCGCCCCGGAGCAAATGGCCTCATTCCTCAAAGGTCTTCTTCCCGGGCGCGCTGAAGGGAAGACGGATACCGGTCCCGATCTGGACATCAAGACAGTCACGCTGGTCAAAGGAACCGTCATCTATAAGGATCAGCGGCTCTCTCCCCCATGGCAACAGGAGATATCGGCCTTTGAAGGTGAACTGCAGAATATAGCCATGCCTTCTGCCGGGACAGCCACAGGGTATTCATTTTCCGGCATACTTGCCGGCAAACCCTTGACACTTGAAGGCTCAGCCAATCTGTCAACGACACCCTTAACGGCCCAAACAACCGTGAAAATGGCAACCTTGCCCGTCTCTCTCTTCAAGGAACAGCTGGCTCCTGCCCTCAGTCTCGACACCGGCAAGGGAGTCTTCGACCTGACACTGCAGGATACCTGGAAGGACGGTCATGAAAACTGCGAAGCCCACTATATTTTTCATGGCCTTTCGCCTTCATCCCCATCGGCGGATACGGCCTTGCCCCTGGCACTTCTGACAGATAACCGGGATGTCTACGAATTTACCCTTTCCCAAACAGATTCTATGGAAAATTCCCCCTTATTTTCCGACACTGTTAAATACTTCCGGAGGATAGTGGTCAAGTCTGTCGTCGCTCCGCTCCTCCTGACCAATGAGACCTTTTCGCGGCTTGCCATCGACGATACTCCCGATTTTGTCGACGGAACCAGCACCCTCTCCGAAAAGGGCAAGGCAAAACTGACACTTTACCGTGATCTGCTTGTAGCACATCCTCGGATACGGCTGATGATCACCGGCATGGCGGACATGACTGCGGACAGAAAGGCGCTGTTGGACAAACTGCAGGAGGCTGAAGCCAGGCGGGTGGAAAAAGAGAATCTCAGACGATCGCAGGAATGGCAGAAACTGCAAAATCAGCCGCAACGGTCAGGACAGCAAAAAGAAGGAATCACTGAAAAAGATATCCCGCCAGAAGAGCTGGCAAAATACGCTCCGATCACCGCCAGGCCCGTAACGGTTCCAGACCAGACCATTCAGGAACTGGCCGAACAACGCACCCTTGCAGCCTATGAATTTTTCATATCTGATCTCGGTGTCGGGAAAGACCGGATTCAGAAACAGACCGGGAATGCGGAACAGCCTGCAGATTCAGCGAATCGGGTCGATGTCATGCTCCAGCCCCTTGCATCCTCGGGCACACCGCCAACCGTACCGGCGCTTCGACCCGACGCCAATCACGATCAATGACCCGAGGCAGGGCACTGCGCTGTAGAGAAACTCAACCGCATAGCGCCCCTCTTCCTGCAGTCAGAATTCGGACGATCCGGGGAACAGCCCTGCGGCCCTGTGTTATTTCGTCCGGGGCCAGAAATGCCCGTCCGTTTATTTACGGGAGAGAGGTTTGAATGGCTGATACAAGGGATCGCCGATAAGGACCATCTGCCAGGAAAGATACGGCAGAGAGATGAGGTAGCATTCACCGAGACTCAGATACCCCTTGACGAGACTGCCGAAAAAGATATCCGGCAGCGGAAAGCCCTGCACATAGGGTTCATACACGGGGCCAATTGTTGCAACCACCCCCTTTTCCAGCATTTTCAGGCACCAGACCTGGCTGGATGTGTCTTTCAGAGTCTCACACTCGTCGCTGGCTATATGATAGCCGATGGCCCCAAGACTCCAGGTAAAGCTATCGATATAGTGCCCAAGGGAATACCATCCGCAATAGAGGGCAGCATGGTCGCATTCCCCCGGCCCGAAGAGTTTTTCAGAGAGAACTGTCGGCATCCTGGCCTGGACCAGCTCCGAGGCATGGTGGATAGCCGCATCATAGAGATCATACCCCGAGAGCTGCTTTTCCTTGGACAAGGGCCAGCGGGCATTGAAATATCCTTTCCCCTGCAGACCTGCCTTTTCTGCAGCAAGGGTATCATTGATGATGCGATACACCGTCTTTTCGTCGGGACCGTCCAGGCGGCTGACCAGAAGGACATCGTCCTTCCGAAGCAGGGTTTTTCTCCCCTGAAATCCGAGAAAATAGGGATTTTCAAGCCAGCCCTCCAGCGGATAGGAATCTACGAGGACAAGGGCGATTTCCGAATCCAGGGCAGCCCGCTGATTTTCTGTGCTCTTTTCTGATTGCGGCCGGTCCTGCACAGGGACAGGCGGCAGGATCTTCAACGGCATGCCGTAGAAAAGAACCAGACAGTGGACCTTACCCGTTTTTTGGATTGCCTTCACAGCATTACGGACAGGAATGAGGACTGCATCCTGGTATTCCTCCCGCGAAATGACCTCATTGGTGGAAACGGACACTGAAAGCAGCCGGTTTGAAGAAATCTTTCTTTTCTTCATATAATAACGGGCCAAATCCTCCGATCCGGCCATCCGGCTATTCGCAATCACCAGAATTTCATCCGGATCCAAGGCATAGGAACTCACCGGGAAAAAGAAATAACAAATCCCTATCGCAAGTACAATATTCCTCAAATGTGTTAAAGGTAATTTACGCATCGCTCACAGGCTCAACTCTTTGAGATTTCGAAGCATTAGTTTTTCGTAAATCTGGAAAAAAAATATACATCCTTTTGCTTATTTAAAGTATACTGCATCCTGAATTCCGGAATTCAGGATCAAAGCCCGGCATACGATCATGCAAAATCCAAACGGATGGAAATATACCAGAATGGACCAACATAGCACCAACAAAGAGCTTGAAAGGTTGATCGCCAATCAGCAAACCCTCCTTGATGTAATGCCTGAAATGGTTCTGCTTGTCGATAACGATAGAGCTATTGAATACATGAATCCAAGCGCTGTGCTCTTTTTCGGCGACCTCAAGAATTCATCCGATAATATCAGATCCGATGAGATACGGACCTCTCTGCTCCAAGAGGTCAAGAAACAGCTGGGCACGTCGAAGAGAAACGGCGTCATGACTACGGTCATACATAACTATCATCTCGAATACAGTATCGCGCCCTTTGTCGGCTATCGCGGAGACAATCTCTATTGGCTGATCATGAGGGATGCCACCGAACGGAAGAATCATGAACAGGAAATGGCCCTTTTCCACAGCAACATCGAACTTATTCTTTCCCAGAAAATCAACGAGCTCAAGGAAAGCGAACTCATTCGAAACAAACTTCTGAATCAACTCAATACCTTAAAAAACAATCTGGAATTTCAGCCTACCGAAGGGACGATGGTCGGTTCAAGCAAGGCACTTCGTGAACTGCGCGACATGGTGCATCAGGTTGCAAAGTCCGATGCAACCATTCTGATCACCGGAGAATCGGGAACCGGCAAGGAACTTGTGGCCAATCTGATCCGGGAAACCAGCAACAGAAACGAAAAACCTTTTCTGAAGATCAATTGCAATACCATAAACGATTCATTGCTCGAAAGTGACCTTTTCGGCTATGAAAAGGGTTCTTTTACCGGAGCGCATGCCCGCAGAAAGGGGAAGTTTGAGGTAGTGGACGGCGGTACAATCTTCCTTGATGAGATCGGCGACATAAGTCCGCGCATGCAGGCCGCCCTGCTCAGGGTTCTGCAAGACGGAGAAATCATCCGCGTTGGCGGAAATTCTCCCATCCGCGTCGATGTCAGAATCATCGCAGCAACCAATCGGGACCTTGCTTTGGCCGTACAGGAGGGGACCTTCAGGCTTGATCTCTACTATCGGCTTAATATCATCAATATTTCCATACCTCCCCTGCGGGAAAGAAAGGAGGATATTGTTGGGCTGGTAACGCATTTTGTAAGACGATACCGGCTGGCATTTAAAAAGGACGTCAATTTTGTGCCGAAATCGATCATGACCAGGCTCTCCAACCATCACTGGCCCGGGAATATCAGAGAACTGGAGAATGTCATACAACGCGCTGTTCTGATGTCGAAAAGCAATGTCATAACGGAGCAGGAACTTATCTTCGACCTGCCGGCCGGAGAGGAAAAAGACAAATCGTATCTTTCACTGCTGCAGAAATTCGAAGGGCTCCCTCTCAAAAAAATAACGTCCGAAATGGAGCGGGATATTATCCTTCACATCTTGGCAAAATATAATGGAAATGTAGCAAAAACCGCTCAGGTTCTGAAGATCGGCAAGACAGCTTTTTACGATAAATTAAAACGGTACGATATTTCGGCAAAGAATCTTAAATAAATGTTTCCATGGCTTATAAATTGCATGAAAATTAAGTTATACAACGAAATATTATGAAGAGGAAAAACTTGAAAAATGACCCGAAATGAAAATTCATGATACTCATAGCATAGCCTGCCTGTTCTGGTCTCCAATCGAGAGAATCTGCAAAATGCAGGAGACCGGACTCTATATACCTTTAGATGATCATATTGAAATCTACTGCAAATCGGCTGAGCATATCCTCTGCCAGCAATACAAATTAAGCGTGAATGTCAAGAAGGAATCACAGAAAGAAACGGGGACAGAAGCCATCAATCGCCGCATGCACCCCCGAATCAAAGGAAATTACAATCTCACACTTCTCCGGCTGAACGAATCGGGGAATGCCATCGGTGACCACCCTTCCCTGGCAAACACCCTGGATCTGAGTTCCGAGGGCATGCGGGTGACGACAAGGGAACTGCTCATGCATAACAGCATTATTCAGTTTCATTTCAAGAGCTCATTCCCTTCCCCCCTGAAATCAGGACTGGCCCAGGTAAAATGGTGTAAACCTACAGGGAACAGTATGCAGTACATGGCAGGTGTGGCCTTCCAGAGCAACCAGACCATTCAGGCCATGAGCGAATGTTTGAGCGCACGCATTTAAATTTATCTCTAGTCTTATCGGAACCAAGCCACGGAACGAGAAGTCCTGTTGCTCAGGCCCAGAGGATGCGCCGTTAAACAGATGCGCAGACTGCAGAGTCTTTCGGCAGCGCATTCCCGTCAGCACTCTCATCACGACTCCACAACATCCCTGGCCATCCAGACCAGCGCCAGAACGGGTATTCCCATGGATGCGGTGAGGAGGAAAAACGGCCTATATCCCCAAGCGGTTACAATCTCGCCGGAATACCCGCCAATCAGCTTTGGAAAAAGGGTCATCATAGAACTGAACAGTGCGTATTGCACTGCGGTAAAGGACACATTGGTCAGACTGGACAGAAAGGCGACAAAGGCAGTTGCCGCAAGACCTGCACTGAGATTGTCAAAGGCAATGACCATTGTCAGCATCCCGATATCGGCGGCACCCCCTGCGAGAAGCATAAACAGGAGGTTGGCTATGACTGACAGAAAGGCCCCGAGAAACAGAATCCGATAAACACCGAATTTCACGGTCAGAATCCCGCCTAGAAAACCTCCCAGAACTGTCATCCCGACCCCATAGACCTTGGTAACCCCCGCAATGACATTCTTACTGAATCCCATATCGAGATAGAAGATATTGGAAACCACCCCAAGCACAATATCGGAAATTTTATAGAAACCTACAAGAGTTAAAAGCAGTATCGCCGTGCGGACGCCATACCGGGTAAAAAAATCCCGTACCGGGTCAACATAGGTATCAAACACCATCTTCCTGTCGACCATACCGGCAATGAGGGCCACCCGCACACCGGCCACTGCCGCAAACAGTGCCATCCCCAACCGAAAGGCCTCGACTGCGAAATCCACCAAACTTTTACCATTTACAGATAACTGCGCTGCCAGAGCATCTTTTACATGCTTCGCAGGAGCAGCGCTGAAGAAAAAGGTGACGGCAAAAAGAGTAACAACCAGCAGGAAGAGTCCGAGAAAACGGATATAGTGCGATGTTGTATAGACACCCGCCACGGGTCGGGTTTTCTTTTCCGGCTCCTGGATGAGCAGTGTTGTCGCGACCCCCAGCGTCATGGCCACGGCCATGGCCAGATAGGTCGAACTCCAGGCACTGTAATGATAGCTCTCCATCCTGGTTCCGAACAACGTGGCGAGGAAGAGAGCGCCAGCCCCGGCGAACATCATACCAAGCCTGTAACCGGCAATATACATCGATGAAAGCAGAGCCTGCATGGACGTATCCACACATTCAATACGGTAGGCATCAATGACAATATCCTGCGTCGCGGCCGCAAAGCCAAGAAGAACCGCCCCGACGGCCATAGTGGTCAGGCTGCCGGCGCCATGGGATGGATTCACCAACGCCATCCAAATTATGGATACAATTATAAGAAGTTGCGCAGACAGGAGCCAGGAGCGCCGGCGTCCCAGCCTGCGGGTCAGCAAGGGAAGCGGCATTCTATCAACAAGGGGAGCCCAAATAAATTTAAAGGAGTATCCGAGTGATGCCCAACTAAAGAAGGTTACCGTGCTTCGTTCGACCCCGGCCTCTGTGAGCCAAACAGAAAGGGTAAAGAAAATCAAAGAAAAAGGGATGCCGGCCGAAAATCCCAGAAAAAGCATGACCTGTACCTTGGGGTGCATCCAGACAGTCATGGTCTCACGCCATGTACGTTTTTTTTTATCAGGCCCGCTCATTCTTGTCTTTTCCTCGTATAGCGATTATGCTGTTTCCTTAAGCAGAAATGATAATGCACAATCTCCATCAAAAACACAAGGTAATAGAAGCTGTTAATATTCGCCCGGTTGCCATCCCCCGGTTTCTGGATCATAACCGGATCCTTTTGAATTACCGTAAAACGCCCATGACGGGAAGAAAGGAAAAAGGCACCCTTTGAGGTGAAAAGAAAGAATTATGCCGATCAGAATCTACAACACACTCACCCGCACCAAAGAGATATTCACCCCCCTTGACCCTAACAATGTTACGATCTACGTCTGCGGCATTACCTCCTATGACTACTGCCATATAGGCCATGCCCGCTCCGCGCTGGCCTTTGACATGATCATACGGTATCTGCGCTATCGCGGCTACCCTGTCACCTATATCCGTAATTTTACTGATATTGATGATAAAATAATCAATAGAGCGGCCGAGCAGAACACGACGACAGAAGAACTGGCCAATCGATTCATCAAAGAATTTTATACGGATATGGATGCCCTGGGAATCGACCGCCCCACCGTCGAGCCTAAAGCCACAGAACATATCAACGAGATGATCGGCCTGATCTCGGAACTTATTTCCTCCGGCATGGCCTACCAGGCAGGCAATGACATCTATTATTCGGTGAACAGTTTTCCGGAATACGGGAAGCTCTCCGGACGCAAGCTTGACGACATGCAGGCGGGGGCCAGGATCTCCATTAATGAGCAGAAGGAGCATCCTATGGATTTTGTTCTCTGGAAGGGATCAAAACCCGGCGAGCCGACATGGGAAAGCCCGTGGGGGCCTGGCCGGCCGGGATGGCATATAGAGTGTTCAGCCATGAGCCGCAAATACCTGGGAACCACGTTTGATATTCATGGAGGCGGTCAGGATTTGATTTTCCCGCACCATGAGAACGAGCTGGCGCAGAGCGAGGGCGCCAATAAAGCGCCTTTTGTCACGACTTGGATCCATCATGGCTTCGTTACCATCAAAGATGAGAAGATGTCGAAATCCCTCGGCAATTTTCTTACAATTCGCGAGATTGCAAAACATTATCATCCGGAGGTGATCCGCTTTTTCATCTTCTCCACCCATTATCGCAACCCTTTGGACTTTTCCGAAGATGCAATGCAGGATGCAACTGCGGGCCTGGATCGGCTTTACAATTGCGTCGCAGCCATTGATAGACTTCCCGCGGGAGACCCTGCTGTTACCTCTCATATTGCTGCACATGATAAGGAAATCCTGGCCAGAATGGAAGAGCGGTACCAGCAGGCCATGAACAATGATTTCAACACTGCCCAGGCCCAGGCTATTTTGTTTGAAACGGCAAAGCTGCTGAACAAAATAGAGCAGCAGCTCCCGCAAGCCCCTGCCCGGGAAGATGTGCTTTTCCTCCGGGAAACGGTCAATATCCTCAAAAAACTGGCCGGGATAATGGGCATATTGCAGGAAGACGCCTCCACCTATCTGGACAGGAAGAAGGCCGCTCTGCTCGCAAATCTTGCTATCAGCGAGGAAGCGATCAATGCGCTGATCAATGAGCGCAACGAAGCGAGAAGCCAGCGCAAATGGGCTCGTAGCGATGAAATAAGGAACCAGCTTCTTGCTAAAAATATCGACTTGAAGGACGGTCCCGAAGGGACCAAGTGGGAAATACGGCGAAATCATCCCTGAGGGGGGACACTATGGTCAGATTACCAGCCGTCGCAGGCCGCTTTTATCCTGCCGACCCCGTCGAGCTTGCCTGCGAGGTTCAAAAGCTGACAGGCAAGCCTGCCGTCGACCGGCAGAAGGCTCTGGCTCTTATCAGCCCCCATGCAGGATATATGTATTCCGGGAAACTCGCAGCTGAGACAATAAGTCAGGTATTAATTCCTGAGACTGTCGTCATCCTGGGGCCTAATCATCATAGTCAGGGAGCGCCGGTTGCCCTTTCAACCGCAGTCTGGAAAATGCCTGCGGGAGATGTCTCCGTCAATACTGATCTGGCGCAGGCGATCATGACAAGATCATCCAGGGTGAAAATTGATGAAACCGCCCACCGTTTGGAACATTCACTTGAAGTGCAAATCCCTTTTCTTCAGGAGATGCAGAAAAATCTGTCTATCGTCCCTCTGGTCGTCTCCCATCTCTCCTATCCGATGTGCAAAGAAATCGCGGCGGCTCTTGCACGCTGCATAACGGATTCAGGGAAGGATGTCCTCATTGTGGCCTCGTCAGACATGACCCATTACGAATCGCGCCAGGTTGCAAGCCGGAAGGATGCCCTTGCACTTGACGCACTGCTCAAACTGGACCCGGAAGAACTGTACAGGATCGTCATCAATGAAAATATCTCAATGTGCGGATTCATTCCAGCCACCATTGCAACCCTGGCTTCCCTGCAATGCGGCGCCCGACAGGCACGGCTTGTCCGGTATACCGACTCTGGCGAGGCCTCCGGCGATATGAGCCAGGTTGTGGGATACGCTGGCCTTATCATTTCATAAATTCAGGCCTTCCAATGATTTTTTCTTGACAGTCAAGGGTATATTTTTTATATAGTTGACCTCACCGTTCAACAACAATGGGGGATGGTCTAATGGTAAGACAGCGGACTCTGACTCCGCTTATCGAGGTTCGAGCCCTCGTCCCCCAGCCAAATAAAATCAGGCACTTATCATCAACATGGTAAGTGCCTGATTTATTTCAAGGCAAGTTGTCCCCCATACTGTCCCCCAAGATTTAAAACCAAGGACAAAAAAGCCGATCCAGCGTAAAAAAACAAGAAGATGCCATAATGAAACATAAGAGAATATACATCCGTGTTCCTCTGCATGGGCATGCGATTCTTACGAGTAGTCGCCATCCAACAATAAAGGCGCATACAATCGATATCAGCCAAGGTGGGGTCGCTGTCGCTGCCTTATCTGAGGCAATCTGCGGTGTAGAATATAAGATTGAAATTCTCACCGAATCAGGACAGGAAATTGAAATTTTCGCTAAGCTTATCCGAGTAGAAGATGCTGTAGCAGGTTTTCAGACTATGCGAGTAGATCAGAAAAGTCAGGAAATTATAAAAGAATTGGTATTCGAATACCAAAATACTGTAGATTTCATTAAACAATTGGACGAATGTAATTTACATAAGGTCTTGGATGATGAAGGAAACGAGATTGAAATCAGCTTTGAAGATAATAATTAACGAAAACATAAATACATGACGCTATGCAAATGCAGGAAATGCGGGCGCACAATAAGCAAGAACGCTCATAACTGCCCTTATTGCGGAACAGCAGTATGGAAAAGGTTGGGATATAGAATATTTATTGTCTCCGGGGTAGTTATACTGCTGGCGTTTGGTATCATGCTAATTTTACGGCGTCTTTGAGCCGCTATTGGTCTATATTTAGAGTCTCCTCAAAAAACGACTACTCCAAAAGCATGCTCATTGCTGGAAATCTGAGCATACTATGAAGAATAGTGGCAATTCGAGTAAAGCAGATATGAAACCAGAAGAGACAAACGTTTCTTCCCAGAGAAAGGAGTTCGTCATACAACTCCCTTAGCAGAATCATCAGGTTCATCACCAGGAAGATACTATTGATCCATGCTTCCGATGTC
>Ga0214219_1000052_pt1 | contig 61874 bp, 85 predicted proteins | sample TroBogypolimnion_26_FD_153057 | JGI IMG/M metagenome (GOLD analysis project Ga0214219, IMG submission 153057) | Freshwater microbial communities from Trout Bog Lake, WI - 25JUL2007 hypolimnion | ecosystem: Environmental > Aquatic > Freshwater > Lake > Hypolimnion/Profundal zone | place: Trout... | reverse complement strand
AGTTTACTTGTACTATATTTGGGTTAGCCATTTTTTAAATCTCCTTATTAATTATTATCCGAAAACTAGGGTTAAAGCAATAGATTTTCCAGCTGTAATACCAGCATTTCCAAAGCTTAATATCTTAGATCCATTAGTTATAATAGCTTGTCCATTAGTACCATCTACAGCAGGTAAAGTAAAAGTAGCCGTAGTTGATTGACCAGCTGCTACTTGTAATCCAGTATATTGAGTGTTAGCTGTGTTATAAATTTTTAAAACACCATTAGAAATTAAATTAATATTACCTACGTTTTCAGTAGTTGTGGTTGCTGTAACAGCTGTTAAAGAAGTTACGTTTAAATTAGTAACTGTTGCAGTTGTTCCAGTTGCAGTTGTAAATGATAAAGAAGTTATGTTAGCTGTAGTAATATTTGCTGTAGTTATATTTTCAGTTGTGACTGTAGAAGTAATAGCTGAAAAATTTCCAAAATTTGCTAATTCAAAATTAACAGAAGATGATCCATTAACATAAACATAAGCTTGAGTTGAAGTTGGAATAGTTACAGTTGTAGAGCCACCTGCTGATATAATAACACTTGCTCCAGAGTTATTTATAATTGCATAATCTTTTTGAATATTTGGAACTGTAATAGTTACAGTGGTTGCAGATAATGCTCCAGATAAAACTAATATTTTAGCACGACCTGCTTCGTTAGAATAAGTTGTAGAAGATGAGTTGGTAGTAAATGCTAATGTAGTATTACCTGTTAAAGTAATTGCGGCAACCCCAGAAATTGCATAATCAAAATCTTGTAAGTTAACGTTTGTAAGTTGACCCCATGTTCCAGAGTTATCACCTGTACCTTGTAGATTTATACCTAAATTACTCCACGTGCTTGCCATAATTATATCTTATCAGTTCTTAAAAAGATTGTCTACTATACACTATTTATAGTAGTCCATATAGTTAAATTTGTACCGTATATAGTATTCCAAATATTACTTGTATTTGGTGAAATTGCAACCCAATTTTGATCATTACTACCATTTATAAAGTTCCAATTTTGATTAGTTGTAGCATTTACAGTGTTCCAAATTTGAGAAGTATTAGGATTTATAGGTTGCCAATTATAAGCAATAACAGTTGGTTGACCTATATTTAAATTTAATTGATTTCCTAAAACTGGAATACCTATTTCTAAATTAATATTGCCAACACCTATATTAACATTATTTCCTGTGACTATTGCAGTTGTAGGAAATGAAATAGTAATTGTTCCAAGACTTAATGATAATTGATTTCCTGTAACTGCAATATTTGAATCTGCTTGAACATTAACATTTCCAGTTTGAGTTGATATTTGAGATCCAATTGGATATTCAACATCTGTTCCAGTAATTGTAACAGTTCCAACTCCTATTTGAACTTGTGATCCTGTTACATTAGTATATTCATCAACTTCAATTTTAATTGTGCCTGTTTGAGTTGATAATTGAACACCATTAACATTTACATTAGCATTTGCAGTTTCACTTGTATTACCAGTAAAGAATTGTAATAAATTTCCTGTAGTATTAACATTAGCTTGAGCTGCAATAGTTGCATTACCAATAACAATTGATATTTGATTACCAGTTAATGATATATTAGCTTGTCCTGATACAGATATAGTTCCTGTTGCAAGTCCAAGTTGATTTGATGATACTACAACATTAACATCTGCTTTAACGGTTGCAGTGCCAGTTTGAGTAGATAATTGTTGACCTGTAACATTAGTATTATCATTAGCTGTAATATTTACAGTGCCAGTTTGAGTAGATAGTTGCTGTCCTATTACATTAATATTTGCATTAGCAACTACAGATACACTTCCAGTTTGTAATGATAATTGAACGCCTGTTACTGATTCATTATCTTGGTCACTTGTTGTGGCTGTGCCAGTTTGAGAAGATAATTGTTGACCACTAACATTAACATTTGCTTGATCAGTTGTTGTAACCGTTCCAGTTTGTGTAGATATTTGAGATCCTGTTACATTTACAGTTACATTATAAGAAATATAAATTGTAACATTTCCAACTTGTGTAGATAATTGTTGACCTGTTACATTAACATTTGCTAATGCTGAAACTGAAACTGTACCAGTTTGTGTAGCTCTTAATAAACCAGGATCAGGTGTTATTGCGTTCCAATAACCAGTTCCCCAAGTAGAAGCACCCCAAGTATCATTAGTTGTACCACCAACTTGAATAGTTAAATCTTGAGCAAGTCCACCGTAAGTATATGAACCCCAAGTTGAGAAACCCCAAGAAGTATTTGTAGCCATAAATATCCTATGGCAGAGTTACTAATTAATTCTTAATATAGCACTCGTAGAGTTAGCTGCTGGGAATTGAATAGTAAAGCTACCATTTGTAGCTGTTTGTGTTGTAGTGAAATCTAAAACAACAACTGCTTTTTTAGAATTAGTTGTATTGTAAATTAAACAAGCTGATGCTGATAGTGTAGCAGTTGAAAACGTTGCGTTAGAAAAATTTACAAATGCAATATCTTGCTGCACGACACACGTTGAAATTGTTAAAGTTGTTCCACCTGCAGTGTATCCAGTTCCTGATACTTCATTAGTTGTTACGTAAGATGTTGTACCTGTAGACGAGAAGCCTGTTACAGTTGTGTATAATGCTAGGTAATAAGTATTACCACTTGTTGTATTGAAATTTTGAAAACCTGTTAATAGGTCTAATTTAAATGAATCTGGTACTATATTTGCCATTGTAACTCCTTAATTTATTTTGATGTTGTAGATTTAACAGGAATCCTAGTTTCACCTTCAACATACTCATCACGTCTTCTACTACCAAGCTGTTCAACATCAAAGCTTTGTAGAGCTTGCTGATATGATTGTTCATATACTTGTATCATATCTGCTGGGCCTTTCAAGTACTTATATGTTTCTACTAAGCTAGCATATAATAATAGATCTTGAGCATATACAGAAACATAGCTCGTACTTGTTGTGCTTGATGTTATACTAACAGGTTGTTGATAATATGCAATATTAATTGTGTAATTATTATCAGGGGTTGGAGCTACAAACCAATTAACAGCATTAAAATTAGCCCAATATAAAGGTTCTGAATAATAAGTACTATTATTAGGTTGTGGATTATATTCAGCTAAATAAGAACTATCTTTTTGCATTAAATTAGAAACATTGCCACTAGAATCAATTAATTCAACATATCTTATATTTCTAAGACCTGATGGTACAGATACGGTAGATACTCCTGTTACACAAACAGCCGAAGCATATAATCTAAAAGCATCAATATTAGTTTCTCTATAAATTCTATTTTCAGCGTTTTGAACAATAGTTGCTAAAGTTGTACTAGTAAGACCATTACTATCAACTTCTGAATAACTTTGTATTGCTGTTGTTAAATCTCCGTAATTCATATTACCCTATAGTCTGAGCAGTTGCTTTTCCACCACCAATAACTGTATCATATAATGCAGTACCTGAATAAGCATTAAATGAATAAGTATTTAAATTTAAAACAGTTATATTATATCCTGTTGTAGTTGCAAGTACTGAAGCATCAAATCCAGAAGCACTATTAAATAAATTTAAAGCATTTACACTTTGAAATTGAACAATATTACCTGTAACTCTATTATGATTAGGATCACTTACTACAATAGTTGAACTATTAGCAAATATTCTAAAAGGATTATCTGGTAATTCTACAGCAGCAGGTCCAATAGATACTTGACCTCCACCAAAAAATCCATTTCCAGTTGCAGTATAAGGTAAATTAATACTATAAGTATCTGAATTAACAGAAGTTAAAACAAATCCACCAGTTGTAGATAAAGTTGCAATATCATATCCATTACCAGCTAATGGATTAATTATAATAATAGAATCTCCAATTTTATTTCCATGACCAGGATCATTAATTAATACAGTTGAACTTCCAGCTGTTGCATATAAAGGATTAAAAGGAAGAGCAACAATTACAGCAGGCTCAACTCTATCTGGTCTTGCATTTAATAATCCTTGTGGATCATTACCTGGTATTTTAGGTTGTAATTGAGGATGTTTAGGTTCGTATTCAGAAATGTGAACAAATAATCCATTCCATTCTGTAACCATTTCATCATATGGAAATCTTTGTCCTGATCGATCTGATATCGCCCAAGATTTTTTACCTGTTGCGAAAGTAGTCATTAGACGGCATCTCCAAAATATGATTTGGGTGATATAAATAAAGATGTTCTTTGACTGTCTTCTTGTAAAGCTCTTAATAATTCATCTTCGTATAACATTTTTAATTGTTCCACTCTTTGTGGAGCATATTTAATACTTAAATAATAAGCCATACCAGCTGTTAAAGCAGGTAAGAAACGAAATACAACATCAGGAGTATTAGTATAAGTACCACCATCTTGTATTCTTTGTAGATAATAAAAAAGAAATTGATAAGTTGTTGGATTTGCAGAATTAGAAAAATTAGAACCAGGTGTTAAATATAAATAAATACTTGGACTATAAGATCTATCTACATAGTATTGAGAAGGTGTTCCTTGTGCTAATTTATTAGGTAATGCAGCATAGCCAGATCTATCTAATTTAGTTAAAGATATATCAACAGGTGCATTAGGTGTTGAATTATTTCTAATATAACATTCTAATACATCATTAATATCTGTTGGAAAATTAGAAGTATTTGAAGAGTTATATTGTGCTTGTCCTAATACACAATTTATAGTTGATAATTTAACTTTCCATAAATGCACACCTCTATTATCCCATTCAGATAATAAAAGATTTAAAGATCTTCTTGCTGATCTTAATTGATATCCAGAACGAGTACCATCCATGATACCAATTCTTTCATAAGCTTCTTGGAATAGTTCATCAAGATCCAGATTAAAATTAGTAGTTCCGGATGTTGTCATGGCTGTAATTATTTATCGATAAATAACGTAATAGTCATGTTAGAGATACTAGTGCAACCTACACCATTATCATACAACACACCATCTTCTGGTAAATAAATTGTTTCTAATGAATTTGTTCCAACAATAATTGGAATATAATAAAAAGAATTTAAAGTTGAAGATGCAGTAGTAGCATTAACTAATGTATTTATAACTCCACTTCCAGGAGTACCTGGAGTTGTTGGTTGAGCCATAATAGCTCTTACACGAGTTCTTGTAGTATAAAATACACCGTTTGCACTTAATGTGACCGGTTTGACATCACCTTTATATGACATAATTTTGTCTCCTTGTATTTCCTAGGATCCCCGGAGAGATCCTAGAAAAGAATTAATTAGTACTGACTTCCACCTTCTTCGCCAGCGTAACCGTTATCAACTACTGTGTATTCAAATACACCAGTAACGCTTCCAGTTCCAGCTGTTGATCCAACTTGTGCATATACAGTTGTATTTACAGTAAGTCCTGTTCCAACTACTGAAGCTCCAGTAAATTGAACAATACCTTTAACACCTACAACTAAATTTTGTGCAAGTGAAGTTGCATTTGCTGATCCACCAATATTTACAGTTGCAGTTGTAGTTCCACCCGCAGCAGCAATTACAACAAAAGATGTTGGTATAGCTCCTACTGGTAATACAAATTTAACTTGTCCATTAGCAGTTGATCCAACAGATATTGGAGTTGCTGTTGCTGTCGATGCAGAAAAAGTTACTACTTCAGCATAGTTTAAAACGCTTGGTGTAACACCAGAGTTTTTGTTTTGTCCGCCGTATGATCTTACCACACCTTGGAATGATGATCGTGTCATTTTTATTCTCCTAAATTATCAATATAGTTATTAGGCAAATCGTCTATACTCCGTCTATATTGAAAGTTATGTATAGAGTTGAAATATAGCTTAATTTTTTAAAAAGAGCAAGGGGTGGCTACATTAAAAATAATGTTTTTACTAACAATTTGTAGCTATTTAACTAGCTACTGAAAAATCGGGAGCACTTTCCTCAATCTTAATCTGTCTATAAGCAATTTCTGCTTCAGCCAGCTTAATTTGGTTAATAACAGATCGAATCTCTTCGTCTATCTTAACCATGTTAAGAGAATATCTACCCTCTTCAACATGAGCTTGTTCCCAATCAAGTTCTAATAGCCTTTTCTTCTTGTAAAGGCTTTGGACTTGATCCATCTACAACCTCCTCATAGGTTATCCAGCATTTAGTTTTAGTAAAAGTTCTATCGCTGTCCTTTAATAATACCCCATTTTGTCCTATTTTGTCAAGGATAGCTTGTTCTATACTTTCTACTGAGTCTTCCGCTATAACATTAAAATCAGCCATATAGCCGTAAGCTCTTAATTTTACATGAAATAATTTCATATATCTTTCTTATAACATAACAAGGTGGCCGAAGCCACCTTGTTATTGAGTCTATTAACTTCCTCCTGCGGAACCGTAAATTCCACGCGGATCGCTCCAACCAAATGAATAACGTTCTCTAGCTTTGTAACGTACGTTACCAGTTTCGAAATCGCCTTCCATAGAAGTTCTAATTGGTGATCTTTCGAAGTATTTCATTCCATTTGGAACATCAGTCTTAACATACCAAGAATTAGTATCAGTGATGAAGTGGTTCACAACATAACCTTGTGGCACCATTCCCATGTTTCTAATTGCGTTGATATCGTTATCAGATGTACCAACTCTACCTGCAGATTTCATTAAACGATCAGCTGTGAATTGCAGAGCAGTAGGAATAATTAATTTTTCTCCTTGTGCAGCAATTTTTAAGCCTCTTTCATCTGTCAAGTTAGCAATATCAATTAATGCTTGCTCTAAAGATGTTTCGTTTAAGTCAGCTTGCGTAGTCAACGTATTCTGGAATGTTCCAGCAATAGTTGGGTGAGCTGTTGAAAATAATGCAACTCCGTCTCCACCTGGATAAGTAGAGCTGAATCCATTATTTATAACGTTAGCAGCTGTAATCTGCTTAGTGTTCGCCATAGATCTAGCCAATGCTTTTGTATATCTAGACGCTAGTCTGTCATACAAGTTATCCTCAATCGCTTCTTCAGTGATTGCGAATGCAAGAGCTATAGTATTATGCGTGTATCTAGCAGTGAAAGTTTCTTGTGCTGTATCGTATGATACGCCAGATCCTTCAGCTTTTACCGAAGCATTACCAAAACCTGATAACATAACTTCTTCTTCAAATGCTCTTTCAGAAGTTTCTTTATCGAAGATTTCTTCGTGCTCGTTTTCATAACGTTTATATTCAAGTCCGAACAATGCGTTCAAACCTGGTTCTAGTTCTTTAACTAGCTGTGATCGTGATATAGCCATAGTTAGTTATCTCCTTATGCTATTGACGCACTAGATTTCACTTTTACTACGAAATCTTCGTTTGTCGTTGCTGGAATATTGTCCACAGCGAATGATACGCTTTGAACTAATAGTTGACCAGTGGATTGACTTTGAGAAGCTTCGTTTAAGTAAGTTCCAGATAAACCATTTATAGTGCTACCAGCATTATAAATAATTGTAAATTGAGATCCTACTGCAGAATTTCCTAAAGCAGTTCCTGTTGATTTAACTAAGTAAAGCTGATTTGGATCATCTATTACATACGCATCAATATTACCTTGAGTAACATTTGTTTGCGAGTAATAGTTTTGCCATTTCGGCTTTTTAGTGCTTGGATTGTATTCTATCAATACACCGTTGAACACTCCCAATATGCTACCAGTAGCGCTAGATTGAACTGGGTTTAGAACTCCAGTTGAACTAACAGTTACTAGATCTCCTTGATAAATACTCGAAGAGTAATTATTAGAGATTTGATATTGGCTTTGTCCGCCAGCTGATGGATTACTTCCAAATTTACCTACTGGTCTAAGACCGTAAGCGCCTGTTGAGTTAGCCATTTTTTTTCTCCTTGTTTATATTTTTAAAAACCTTGTTGGAATTTAGAATCACTAAAAATTAGTTACTTCTTCGTACCACCAAAAGTTACACGAGTTTGCCTGTCTTTTGAGACGGGCATACTTGGATGCTGTTCCTTCAGAGGATCGTTTTCAGCCGCTTCAGTTCTCTCACGAGTTCTTTTAGCGAAGTACTCTTCTCGAGACTTTGCGATCTCTTCTGGTATCCTAGCCAGCAATAGGCCACCAACTCCAATCACTCCTGCGTATTTGCCGTCTTTAACTACTGGATATTGTCCATCTGGGTACGCATCTCCTCTTACGAGTTCGTATCCTGATCTTAAACTTCCAGCGATATTTTTAGTATCGTCAAAGCCTAAAGACTCAGCCCTTAACCATCGGTGTCTATAACCTTGTGGCGCAGGTGGTGCATCTAAAGATGATGGTGGAGTCCAAACTTGAGGTCTATTTGTTTTCGCTCTAGTTTCGCTCGCACGTGGGGTCTTCATGTTTTTTTCGTTTTCCATATGCCTATACCTCCTTCGTGATATTTAGTTGTTTCGCATATTCTTCTAATGGCACACCTAATTTTCGAGCAATAGTAACTTGAGACGGCGTGAGTCTCACAGTTTTGCGACTAGTATTAACACTTCGCTTTGCTCCAGCTACTGTTTGTGTAGGTTTAGTCGATTCCTTAACATCAGTTGTATCAAATTTATTAGGAAATTCAAGTCTTATCCTTTTATCAATTTCCTTATAATAATCATCGGATTTTGGGTCATAACCCTCATCATCCACTAATGTTTTATGTAAATCAAATGCAGTATAAGTCATAGCTTTATCTGCACCAAACCACTTGTTCCTCGATGCCCATTCCTCGGCTTTAGCATCAGTTGGAATATCCTGTGGAATATTCGGAAACTGAGGTTGAGTTTGAGGTTGTATTTGAGGAGCAACAGGTTGCTGTCTAACCAAAGATTGATTTTGATTTTTAAACTCTTGAAGACGTGCTTCTTCGTATCCAAGTTTAGCAATCTCTTTAGAGACTTCTATTTCAGCTCCAATATCACCTTGCTCCCTTGCTGCTTGCATCTTGCCTTTAGCAGCTTGTAAAGCAGCAGATATTTTAGCTTCACGTTCTTTAATACTAGAAGTTTCTAAATTACTATATTTTTGCTTCAAGTTGTCTTGCTCAGCCTTAACAGTTTGAGCCCAACGCAAAGCTTCATCTTTTTGACGCTCTGCCTCTCGCATTTTTTTAGTTAGTTTAGCAATTCTTCTTTGCACACCTTCACTATAATCATCAATCTCTTTCTCTGACTCATTTCTGTCTTCTTTTTTTTCTTTATTAGCTTCTAGCTTCTTGTCGCTCGCTTCTTTTTTCTCAGCAGCGGGAACTGAGGCAGATTCTTCTGCGGATGGGGTATTATCAATAGATTCAATAGCTTCAATTCCTTCTTTTATTGAATCGTCTTTTAACTCGACATCAACAGAAGGACCTGAATTATCTATGTCCACCATCTTTTCTTGTTTCGTTTCTTCTGGCATAGTTTCTCCTATGTTTATATATGATGCAGAACGTCTTCTGGATTTTTAATTGTTCCTAAGACTTCGTCATCGTTTAAAAGGCGGACTTCTCCACCTTCTATTGGTAATCTTGAACCCGCATAGCGAGCAAAGATAACCCAATCTTTTTCTTTACACCAAGCACCTGTTGGATATCGTTCCTTATCAGCATAAGCTAATGGACCCATTTTAAGAACATAACCACAATTAGTTCCTATTCTTAATTTATCCAAAGATTCTTGTGAGAATATAATTCCACCTTTAGTTTTATCTTTAGGTGTAAATGGTAATACTAAAATTCTCCAACCACTTGGGTTAGGTAGATTGTCAATTAGAGATTCTGTAATATTTTCAGCTCTAACAATTTTAGCATCTTGTTGTTGATATTTTTCTTCTAAACCTAAAATAGTTTTAGGTATTTCTTTATTACTTGTTGACTGGTCATCAGTCGAGTTTAACAATGTTTCCTTCGTCATCTTTTAGCTCCTTTTTGTTTAGCAGGTTAGAGATCTCCTGTAAGATATATTCGTATGTACGAATTTGACCTAAGATATATTGGTATTTTTCCATACTGTCAACACCAGAGGTTAGAGCTAAAGTTAAATTTTCTAATTGCGATTTCATAAATCGTTGTAGTTTATAAGCTACATCTACATCTTCCATATTTTATTTACCTTTCTTTAGTTGTTTATATTAACAATTCCACTTTCTAAGGGACTTATTAATTCTTGAATTAGGGTCTCTGGCTGTTTTAGCTGATGTTAATTTAGCCTTCATCCCTTTCATTCTGCTACAGAATGATTTACGTCTTTTAGCAGATTTAGAACCTTTCTTCAACTTACTAGGTTTAGTTGTAACTGCTAATGATAAATGAGATCCTGGATGTTCACGTCTGTAAGATGCAATACCTTTTTTATTTAAACCACCTTCTGGATTTTTACCTTCTTTACGTTGCCAAGCCGGTGTACCACCGTCAGCAAAAGTATCTGTATTAGATTCTTCTTTAAAATCTTGAGGATTATCTTCGTAATGTTTTTTAACTTTACCACCTATTGATTTATTAATTCTAGCAATTCCAGAACCTCTTGTTTGAATACCAAGACCAGACATATTATTTAGGAAATCCAGCTTTCATATTTTTATATGCTTTAGCTGATATAGTTGATTTAGATTTAGGACGACTTATACCTAATTTTTTTCTTTTGTTAATATTATACCAAAGACCTTTTTTAGCTGATTTAACTTTTCCACCTTTTTTATATTTATCACCCATAGCATTAGTATTATAATTGCTATCTTCTAAATTTTTTAATTGTTTTGCTTTATACTCATCTGTTTCTTCTGGATGTTCTTTAAAATATTTTTTATTATATTGTTTTATTTCATAAGGAGTAATTAATTGATCCCAATTTTCTATCATTTCTCCACTTGATCCAGATCCACTTGCTCTTTTAACTCTTCCACCTTTTTTATATCCTGCTATTGGAGCAATTGGTCTAGGTTGCATAGGTTGCCCTGTTAAAATATTATTTGATATAACATTGTTTGGTAAATCAGCTGTTGCCATTCCACCAGCATCAAAACCTTTTCTTTTAGTTTGAATAGATTTATTTATTATTTTAGCTAATCCTGAGCCACGCAATTGTTTACCAATGCCAGCCATTGTAATTAACCTCTAAGTTTTTTTAAAGTCTCTGCAAGTCTTGCACGTTTTCCCATAATGCCTGGTTTCTTAGCAGCTGCTGCTAATTTTTTAGCTGGGATTTTTTGACCTTCTTTAACATGTAAAGATTTTCTTAAAGAACCTGGATGTTTGATAGCACCTTTAATCCAATTTTTTGGAGAGCCACCATCTTTTAACATATCTAAACCACTTCTAATTTTTCTTGGAAGTTTTAAATTATCAATTGGAGATAAACCACCTTTAGCATAATGTTTTCTTTTTACCATTCCACCTTTTTTTAAACCTGGCATTCCACCCATTCCACCACTTGAAGGAATAGAAGCATTAGCTGCATCTGTAGAAGATGGTGCACTTGGTCCTCCTGCCATAGAAGATAAATCAGGATGAATTGGAGAAGTCATTGGATGTTGATCCATTTGATCTCCCATATGTAAATCAGTTGCTTTATGATGAGACACACCTTGACCAAATAATTTTTCTACGCCTGATCCTCTTTTATGTATCCCAAGTTTAGCCATTAGCACTTACCGCCGTATTTCTTTTTAACTCTTCCACCTTTTTTCATTTTAGATTCTTCCATCATTTCTTTTTTCTTAGATTCTTTGGCTTCATGCATTTTAGATTCTTCTTTTGCCATTCCACCTTTTTTTAATTTATCTAATTTAGTGTGTTCACCTTTATGCTCTTGCATATCATGCATCTTAAATGCTTTTTTAATTAATGCTTTATCTTGTGCAACGTCACCACCATCTTTTAATGCAACGCCCATTCCTCGTTTCGCGATTCCACCGCCTCTAAGCGCGGCACCTAATCCTCTTTTAGCAATTCCACCACCTCTTAAATGGTTTCTCATTTTAAAATCGTTTCTCATAATATCTCCTATTTATTATCACTAATATTATTATTAGCATTATTAGTGTTGTTAGTATAGTTGTTTGTTGGTCTATTGGCAATAGTTCTTGCAATAGATTCTCCAGACCTACCTACAACATAGCCACCTAAGCCAATTTGTAATAAAGTCCATACATCACCAGGTAATTCAAAGCTTATTACACTACCTGTGAATATCTTAATAATTGGTCCTAATACGTAATTCCACACTATTATAAAGATTAATACATACATCAATAAAGGTCTCCAGCTTGATGTAAAAGGACCAGCTTTTGCTTCAGCTTCTACGATAGAAGCAGCTGCTTTAAATTCTTCAGCATGAGATTGTAACATCTGCTGTTGAATTTCAAATTTTAATTTAGTTTGTAAATCTTTATCAGGAACACATTTCTCAATAGTTGAGAATAATATGTTAGCTATTGGTGCTAAAGCTCCGAACATGGTTTAGAACCATTTCGCAGTTTTTCTTTTCTCAGGTAACATTCGTCCTTGACCACGAACTTTTTCTTCAGCTGTTTCTTGTGGTCCAGTCATTTCAACATCGATACCACCTTTTAAGTGTCCATCTTCATTTGTAAATTCAGAAAAATCTACTTCATGAGAATTAGGATCTCTTAATGAATTATTTTTAGAATAAGTTTTTTCACCTTCAACACCATATCCTTTAGTTCTTTTACCTTCAGCTATTGCAACACCAATATGTTTAGCTGGATCTTCTAAAAATTTTCTTGCCATTCCAATTGCTTCTGGCATTTTTTTATTTTTATGTTTTTGTGCTACTGATCTTATTTTTTCATTTCCTTTTGGATTAGACATATTATTTCCTTTTGCTTGATTTTTTGCTTTCAGAGATTGCTATAGCAATTGCTTGTTTAGGATTTTTTACAATCTTTTTAGATTTACCTGAATGCAATTTACCAGCTTTAAACTCTTTCATTACTGTTTTAATTTTAGCTTGTTTTTTATCCATAGTTTTTTATACCTTGTTTATTGATGTTTTTCAACCTTAGGATTTAATACCTTACTTAATACAGTCTTTTCAATAGAAGTATCGGCTCTCATCTTAGCTAAATGCTCATTTTGGTCTAGTTTTTCGTCATGTACTTTTTGATTCATAAGCACCTTCATTTTATTTAAATTATGAGATTGCTCGCCTTCTGTTCGTTTTCTATCATTTTCTTGAGCCATTAAATCTAATTCTCTAGCTTTAAGTTGAGCTATTGGATCATTACCAAACTGACCTGCTATTTTTTGTTCCTCTTTAGCAAATTCTTCCATAGCATCAGCAATGATATGTGCTTTCCTAGATTCAATAGTCATACTTAAACTATTTACTTGAGATTGTACTTGTTGAATTACTTGTGGATTTATTTGACCAGAAGTTTGCATTTGTTGAAGTTGTTGTTGTAACATTTTCATTTGTTGTAATTCTCTAGCAAATTCTAATTGTGTATGTTCTTGAGCCATTAAAGAAATATGTTCAAATATATTTTTTTCTAATGATGCAGTAACGATTGGTGCATTCTTAGCAATATTAGTTGCCATAAAATTTAAATGAGCAGTAATGTGTGCTCTATGATCTTGATTTGGAAAAGCTTGAAATTGCTGTCCTGCTAAAGCCGCAATATGTTCTAAAGCAGGATCCTTTGGTTGTGGGGGTTGTGGCTGAATTAATATTTTATCAATATCTTTAACTCCTAATGCTTCATACATATTTCTATAAACTTGATATTGGTTATGCATAGCTGGGTTAGATGCTGCAAGTTGCATTTCAGTTTGTGCTAAAGATATTCTTTGAGTCTGACTAAATATATTTGGATCAGCAACTGGAATGACTGCAACATTATCATTAAAGTCAGCTTGTTTAATTTGTCTCGCTCCTCCAACCACGTCATAAGGATATACTGGTGGTAAATAAATTCTAAATAATCTAGCTAATGCATTAAACTCTTGTTTCAAAGCTGCATATATTCTTTTATGGATTGAAGACATAACTCTTGATCCTCGTTCCAATAATGCAACAGTTGTTCCAACTGGAGCTTGTTGATTAGCATCTCCAACTTGCATATCAGCAATTGAAGCAAATCTTTGACCCGCTTGTACAACAGTTCCCATTAATGATAATAATGTTTGAGAAGGTTCTTTAAATGGTAACATCATAAATGAATCTTTAATATTTCCATTAGGTGCATCTACATCTCTAAATTCACCTGGTTGAATTGGTTGTGCATCATCTCTAACTCTAATTCCTCGTTGCTTGAATCCCGCTGGTAAGTTAGCTAAGGTTCCAGCGTCGAGTAATTGTCTTAAAGCAGATGTAGCTGTACGTGATAATCCACCAATCATATGAATTAAACCAAATCCATAAAAACCTAATCCTGGTAAAAATTTAAAATGAACAAAGTATTGTATCTTTTCTTTTTTAACATCATCTGGTTGCCAGTTACGTCTAATAGATAATACTTCTCTTGAATCTTCCTCGATAGTTACAATGTATGGTAATTTAATTTCAGTAGGCTCACCATTTTGATCTTTATCTTCAAAACCTTCAATATCTAAATATGTATGAAACTCTAATAGAGTATACATATTATTGCCTGTAGTTTTTCTTATACCTTCAATTTCATTTTGTTTTTTTTGTAAATCTGTTTCTGTTCCTTCTGGTGGTCCTGATAAATCTACATCTCTATAAAATCCAGATACTTGTTGTTTGCGCAAATCATTCTCAGAAATTTTAATAATGTGAACAACTGCTTCAGCGTCTTCTAATGAAGTTGCAGAATAAGGAACTACAAGTTCTTCTGCTGGTACAAATTTAGAAACAGGTCTTCCTAATAATTCATCATAGTAAACTTTTTTAAATGTTGATCCTGATAATGGTAAATAAAATAACATTTGATCAAACTCTGGTTCATATTCTTTCATGACATCCATAATTTGATAATTCATAAATTCTTTAACACGACCAGCTTCTTGTTCTCGTTGCGTGTTGACCGCTCCTATAATCTGAGTTCTAACTGGTCCTTCTGCTGGTAATAATTCTTTATACGCTTGTGCTTGGAATTGTGTAACAGCTTCTGCTAATACTGGGTGAGTTGCACCCGATGCACCTTTAAAAGGTTCAGTTCTTTTTTCATATTTAAATCCTAATAAATCTAATCCATCGGTATAAGCCTTTTCCCAATCTTGACGTGATGTTTTATATTGTTCAAAATCATCTGTAAGTTCTGATCCAATAGGACCTAATACTTTATCATCTAATAATTCAGCTAAATTATCAAAATGATTTTGTGATTGTTGTTGAGGAGCAACTTCTGGTCCTATATTAACATCAGCACTACCATCTTCATTTTCAGTTACATCAACTGGTCCTGATTGTGAAATTGTGGTTGATGGTTGATTTAAATCAATAGCAGTTGGAACTGTTAATCCATCACCTGGTGTAATGTTGGGTAATGATTTATCTATTGTTGCCATTATTGTTTTTCTCCGGATTTGCTACCTTAACCTTTTTATCTGGGATATTCAAGCCTTGTGGGCATGGTCCTCTTAAAGGCGGTATGGTTCTTGTAAGCTTTTTAGGCTTAACCATTTTGTTATCCATGTTATTTATGATTTATAGTGTATGTTTGACTATGTAAATCAGCTAATACATCTGGGTTAATATTTCTACCTGGTTTAACACCTTGTTCTCTTCTTAAAATATGTAATGGTACTTTTGTAATTTTACTTTCAAGTGGAGTAGTATCACTAATGCGATTATTAAAATGTACTTCTTTTTCTTTAAGACTTCCATCTATTTGATGTCTACTTTCAAAAAATTTAAACTCAGCAGGAGTTGTCATAATAATATTTGTTTTTGGATCTGTATGAGTTGCTGGAGGAGTATAAGTCATACTGTATACTCCCATTTTAGAAATTTTATTTGGATAAGCTGCATAAGGACTTTGAACATCAATTCTAATAGTTCCATCTGGAAGCACGTGATAAAATAAAGTTTCATTTCCTAATACTGTTTTTTTAACGACGGTATTCGGGGAGCTAGGGACTTTGCCTGTGTGATTAATTCCATCTTTATGAAGTTTGTTTACTAATTCTTGAATCCAATCTGGCATATTGTGAACTTTATTTAAAACAATATGTGGATTAATAACTTTAGTTGGAAATTTTGTATTAGTATAATCTTTCATAACTTTATCAAGTGGTGCAGATTGAACTTTACTTCCATGAGATAAAGTAGAAATATATTGTTTAGGTTCCATATAATTCATGGCATCTTTATCAGCATTTTTAGAATCAGTGGATATAGGTTTTTTACTATCCAAAGGTTGATTAGATAATCCTAAAAAATTTCTAAGATCTTTATTTTTAATTTCTTTATTAAGATTAAAATTTTTTCTTTTTCTTTTAATTTCTTCTTTACTCATTGCAACAGTAGAAGGTGTTGTACTTAAATGAATTGGATTGAATAATTGTTTTAAAAAATCTTTATCGTATTTCATATTTTATAATTCGTAACTAATAATTAATAATAGTTTCTTTCGATATGAGGTAATGGCTCATCTCGATAATCTTCAGGATGTTCAATAAATCCACCTTGACGAAATCTCATAAGAGCTTGCGTCGTAGAATCTACCAAGTCATCGTTTTCCCCATAAGGGAAAGCTGCGCATTCCTCTATTACCTTTTGAGCAAATTCTTTATGAGTGGGCGCCCATATGCAACCGCTCTCAAATAGAGGTGCAACACTGTTAACTCTTGCATGCTTATCATTTCCTTTGCTTGGTGTAAAGTTGATAACTGGTATTCCCATTTTACGTAATTCATAAGTTAAAGGTAATCCAGAAGCTTTACCTTCAATTAAAACTGTTTCAGGATTCCAATATATAAACTGTTCATATGCAATACGTCTTAGTTCTGGAAACTCGTATCTACCTTTATGTGCATCAAGCAATATTAATTGTGGACCAGAATCTTCATCAGCATAAAATATTCCCCATGTTGTGATAGCAGAATAGTCGGCTGTTTCTTTTTTCATGAATGCCGTATCATAAGATTGTATTACATGTTCTAAAGGTGGAATCTGTTCATATTCCCATTTACGCCACCACTCTCGTTTTATAATTGCACCTTCTTCTGATGTTGGATTTTGCATCCATTGTGCATTCCATTTTTGAATACTTACAGAAGCTTTAACAGCTTCTAATTCTTCTAACTTCCAATACTGTGGCCATACAGGTTTATTTGAAGGTAAGATTGCAGGAAATTCTACAAGTTCCCATTTATCAGCTTTAGCATCTCCTGATGATTGTAATAACATTCCAGTTAAATCTTTTGTATTCCATCTGGTCATAACAACCACAATCATTCCACCTGGTTGTAAACGTTGACGAGGACCAGAGGTATACCATTCATATGCACGTTCTAATGCAGGTAAACTTAATGCATCTTGTTCAGAATGTGGATCGTCAATAATTAATAAATCAGCACCTCGACCAGTAATAGCTCCACCAACACCCGCTGCGAAATACTCGCCACCTTGTTCTGTTTCCCATCTGCCCGCTGCTTGTGAATCTTCTCTTAGTTTTGTTTTAAATATCTTTTGATAATCTTCACTATCAATTAATGTTTTAGTCTTACGACCAAATCTAACAGCCAGTTCGCCTGTGTGGGTCGTTTGAATAATCTTCAAGTTAGGTCGTTGCCCAATCATCCAAGCGGGAAACAAGAACGAAGCGAACTCAGACTTTGTATGTCTTGGTGGCATATTAACAATAAGCCTTTTTATTTTACCTTTAGCTAGTTCATTAAATTTCTTTGCAATCTTTTTATGATGATAGCCTTCAATAAATTCTGGCCATACATGTTTAACAAAAGAAAGGAAATCTGAATGAGCTGTTTCTTCTTTCTTTTTTTGTATAGATTGAATATATAGTTTTAAAGCATCCTTCCTAATATCAGGTGGTAAATTTCTTAACTTCTCTATATCAATTTTCATTTTAATTTAATTTAAATTTTTCATTATATAATTCTAATATTCTTTTTAAATATTTTATAGGTAGATCATTTTTTGCTTTATTAATTTTCCATGTAACAAATATAATATTTTCTAAAGTATATGGTTTGTCTGGATTTAATTTATCTATACTAATATTATTCCAATTCCTTGAATATTTTTTTGTTCCTTTGGGGTTTAATCCAATATGAGTCATTGTTTCTCCTGTTATTGCACATATTAAACCACCATATGTCTTTTTATGTTCTTCCCATATTTTTAAAAATTCTTCCCAAGAAAAATAACATTTATATTTATCTTTTGATTTCATATAGGATCTATCTTTTTCTTTAGATTTTTCTCTATGAGAAATTGCATCATATTTAGCTTTCATATAAAAAATTTCTTCTGAAAGTCTATTAGTTGCTAATTCTTTAATTCTCTTTTTTTTATTATTATCTAATCTTTTATAATAAGTATCATTCATAAAAATTTTTGCGCAAAATTTTTTGGCATCACTATTGGATGAAAATTATATTTTATGGGGTTAATACTAAAAAAGCAAGTCTAAAACGATTTTTACTGCTATGACTGTCTAAAACTAGCGCGTAGAAAAAAATTGCGGAGTCCCTAAATAAAAAGGGGGTATTGAGTTAAAGAAATCCTAAGTAATTTGAAAAGGTTTCCGAGATTTAGCTTTGGCAATTGTTATTAATGCTAATAATATTTAAGATAAGCATTCGTTGAAAGCATTCGTGAGATATAATAGACAAGCATTCTTATTCATAAGCATTCTATTTGATTGTAGTACCTAGCCACTCCGTGCCCGCTGCCCGCTGCACGCCGCCAGGCGTGACAAGAGGGCTTTAACGAGCACGCAACAGCGTGCGAGTGTGATGAGTATATCGCGCTGCTGGAGCAGCGCCACGAGAAGCTCGCATCGCCGCGCTAGCGGCGCGTGACATAGATGCAACACTCGAGAACTATTTAATAATACAACTATAAAGTTATTTACTTATGTATAGGATAATATAGGATGTAATTAGAAAGGAGAAATAATATGGACGCAGACAAATGTATGAGATGGTTAGCGTTAGTATCAGTAGCAGTATTCTTAACTGATCTAGCAGTTCTAATACTATTCTACTAGCCACTAGTCGCTAGTAGCTCGGATCAAGTCGCATGTCTCTAAATATGAGAGAGAAGCATACCCCCTGCGCCTCATGTAAATGTGGCGAAAATAAGGCAGGCGCCAGGACCTGACGCTAGGACCCAGTAGCGTGCAGCTCGTAGCTAGCAGCTCGTGGCGTGTAGCTAGCGACTAGCCAAATACTGAACAATCACTTCCCAGCCGGTTAAGAATGGCTCGAGCTGCACGCCACGAGTAGCGAGTTCCTGGACGCTAGAACCTTTGTAAAGTTTTGGAGACGAGGAGGGAGCAGCGAGATGCTTAACGAGGATATACGTATTAATAGGTCGTAAGATATGGAAACCTATTTGATGCGGAGATAGTTTAACAGAATTACTTTGAGATACTTTAAGCTCTATAGTTATAAATGAATGTTGTTTTGTATAAGCAATTACATCTGGAAAGCCAAAAAGGGTTGATGTTTCTATTCTGTTTAATATTAAATGCGGTGATAGTTTTGCTTTAACTTCTTGCCAAAATTTGCTCTCATGTTTCACAGTACGTTGGTCGTACTATATTTAAACAATCAAAGCAATTACTTGCGGCGCGAGTTTCTGTATTTAGTATCAAAATCATCGTCTTTTTTATATTTATTAACGTTATAAACAATAACAAATATAAAAACAAATAACATGAATGCGAATATATAACCTAGCATATTATTCCTCGTCCGGATCTTCAAGGACTTCGTGATAATCTGCATATTTAGAAGATAGATGCTGTATCTCTTCATCCACAAACTCTTCTATTTGATCTGCATACCACATTACTCCGGCTTTTTCTTCTGCTGGAAAATATTCTTTAACTTTGTTTAAGAATAAATCATGCATCATTGAGCCAGTTGCTAAAGCATCGTAGTCACTATGTGCAAAAGTATAATTGCCGTCTTTCCATTCATCTAACAAACGGTCCGATAACTCTTCTAATGTTTTAGGTTTAAATTCCATATTAACCTACTTTCTTAGTTATTAATTTAAATGGTATAATGCGTTGATCTTTTGGAGTTTCTTTAATCCAATTTAAAAGCTCACACGCCATTTCATACCTGCCTTGAACATCTTCAAGATAACTATATTTAATATTAATATAATCTTTACAATGTTCTATTTCCTCTTCTAACCACGCTATTACGTCTTTTGTGTTTTTCATATTATCCTTTCTAGTTAAGTAAAACATATAATACTGCTATTAAACAAGTCAACAATATTATGCCAATAATAAATATTAATATATCCTTCATTTTTTGTAAAATGCGTCTAATATTTCATGATATTCTCCGTAAGGTATTCCATATTCACTCATGCCTGTACCATCAGAGAAAAGATGTATTTTATCAAACTTATGATCATCATAAACTCCAGATAATTTAATACCTTCGTCAGCTAAAAAATATAAACCAGCATCAAAATCACTTCCATTTATATTATAAGTTCCATTATCAACTGTTGCCATCTCTTCTTTAACTAATTGGTCTAGCGCAGCTTTACCTTTTTCTGTAGCTGGTTCAATAAACCAAGTAGCCCATGCTCCATCCTCGTCACCATCATAACTAGGATACATTTTTATATCGTCATTAATCATTATTTTGCTCCTATATAGTTAATCGTCCATTTGTTTTTTGCTGTTCTGTAACCATTTCTATCAACATCAAAATAAGTAAAAGCTATTTCCCCTTTTGTAGTAGTAAATAGTCTAGACTTATCATCTAAAACGCCTACACGAACAATGCTTTTGTTTTCTGTGTTTATTTTGCCGTCAATATTATCAGGCGTATAAACTATATTAAATTTAGGTTTATTCATTCTTAACATCCTTTCTAATATCTCGTATATTATAGGATTTATACTAATTCAATATCTATTTTTAGCAAAAATAGTATGTATATGATTTTAAATGATTATTTTTATTCCTCTAAATATATAACCAAACGCCACTTTTCAGCAGCTCCAATTATACGATTTGGAGCAAAAGCCATTTCTTTAATTTTATATTGTTTATTTTTATCATGAGGATGAACAATTCTTACATTACAATCACCAAGATTAGAACCCTTTCTAAACTTCTCTAATATTTCTATTAAATCGCATACTCTCATTTTTTATTTTTATCTAAAAATCTTATAGTGTTTGCAATAGACTTTCTAATTGCTTGTAAATTAAAATGTATAAATCTAAAATCATCTATACCGTCATCAACTATATATTGATGTTCTACATAAGCAGGGAAGAATATTAAAGTACCTGGCTTTGGTTTATACATAACCTTATCAGCTGCCGGAGATGTAGCTTTAGCATCTTTATGTAAAGGCATATTATTCATATGTTTTGCATATCTAGGATCGTGGAACACAGGATAGCTTGTATTCTCAGAACATCTTAAAAAATAAAATCCAGAAACATGGTTGTCGTAATGAATATGACCTTCATGGTGTCCACCTCCATTTTTACCAAACTGTTGAACCCAAAATTCTGTCCAATATAATTCATAAGCAAGCATATCAAAACCCATTTCATTAAGCATTTGCCAAGAATGTACACCGACATAATCTTGTAATACTTTAAAATCTGGATCATTTATTAAAGATGTTGAATTAAATGAAAATCCAAGATCGCCTATATTTTTTTTATATTTTATACTTCTTAAATTTAAATCTTTTTCATGATGTTTTTTAGAAGCTTTAATATATTTATTAGAAGCATTATCTAATTGAGATAACCATTCTGGTTTCTCAATAGTATATATTGGCGTGCTAAAATAATATGATCTATTAAATTCTCTCTCTAACATTTATATATTTATATCCAATCTTTTAACTCTTCGCCCATTATTTGAGAAGCTATGTTTACTTTTTTTCTCAAAGCCTGAACTATTTTTTCATCTACTGTTTTTTCTGCTATTATGTCAATATATGTCATATTTTTAGTTTGTCCAATACGATCAATACGAGCTTCAGATTGCTGACGTTTTTCAAGATCATAACCATTAGAATAATAAATCATAGTTGATGCACCTGTTAATGTAATACCATAACCACCTGTTTGAGGGGTTCCAACAAGAAACCTTGTTGAACTTTCTGGATCTTGTATTTTTTTAATAGCATCTTGTCTTTCATCCTGTGTAGTATCACCATAATATGTAACTACTGAATTTTCACCATATTCTTTAATTAAAGTATCAACAATAATTTTTATATCATATCTGTAATGAGCCCAAATAATAACCTTACCTTCTATTTCGTTTAATACATTTAATAATTCATCTAATCTTTCATTATGAAGTTTTTGTGTAGTTCCGTCATTAGAAACAAAATGTCCACAAGTAATTTGATGTAGACGCATTAACTGCGTTAAAACTGAAGCTGTTGTGACTAACTTACCATTTAATTCAGCAAGAGCTAACTTTTTCATTTGATTATAAACTTCCTCTTGCTCTTCTGTTAGTCTTACAATTCGTTTCATATATGTTTTTTCAGGTAAATCTAAACAATCATCTTTTAATACTCTATAAGAAAATGATTTAATTTTATCAGAGAGTTCTGCTAAATTTTTATATCCTGCAACAATGTCAACTGATCTACCACCAACATATATCTTTTTAAAAATAGCATATCTTGTTTTAAAACTATAATATGATTGTTGCTCTAGTAACCAAGGATCTAAAAAATAACATTGTGTAAACAAATCTAATGGAGATTTAGTCACTGGTGATCCTGTAAGTATTCTTTTATATTTAACATCACGACCTAAATCTATAATTGATTTAGTTCTATTAGCTGTTGGTGATTTAATAGTAGTTGATTCATCTATTGCCATTAATGTTGTATGACAAGATAAAAACTTTTTTGCAAATTGAGTTCCTTTTTTAGTAGAGAATGCTTCAACATTCATTATTAAAACATGTAAATCTTCATCTGTTTTAAATAATACATCTAATTCTTTTTGTTTACTTGCGGTTATATTAGACTGCCATAATACCATTTTCTTTTCAACGTGATCAGGTATATGTGTAGGAATTTCAGAATCAAACCAATTTTTATAAACCCCTTTTGGTGCTACAATTAAAACTCCATTGATATTGCCTTTGTCATAAAGCATAGCAATATTATCAATAAGAACTTTAGATTTACCAACGCCCATTTCCATAAAGTATGCAAATACTTTTTTGTCCCAAGACATTTCTAAAGCTTTTAACTGATGGTCAAAAGGTTTAGTTTTAAACTTATAATTCTCAATCATAATAATTATACAAATATATAAACATATAACTTTCTAAATATTTTAATCCTAGCCAATTATGGAGGTAAATGGCTAGGAAATTAATTAACTAACAAATAAAATAATTAACTTAGATTGATTTGTACTTGATGTTATGGTAGTTGTCAATAATGGGTTTACCTAAAAGATTGACAGAAAAACAAATGATATTTGCTAATGAATTGGTTAGCAATTATGGCAGAAAAACAGCAACTCAATGTGCTATTGCTGCTGGCTATGAAAAAGAATTTGCTCGTATTAGAGCTTCTGAATTACAAAATCCAAGACTATATCCATTAGTTGTAAAATATATTGGCGAGTTAAGAGAAGAATATCAAAAACAATTTAATGTAACTTTTGGATCACACATAACAGAATTAGCAAAACTTAGAGAAGAAGCTAGGGGAAAAGGTGCTTGGTCCGCTGCAATCAATGCAGAAGTAGCTAGAGGCAAGGCTGCAGGCTTATATGTTGAACAAAAGATTATTAGAACAGGTAAGATTGATGATTTATCAGCAGATGAATTAGAAGCTAGATTAAAAGAAATAATGGAAGAATATAAACCACTCTTAGAGGGTGTCGAGGTCAACGAACTTGAGGAAGATGTTAAATCCCGACAGAAAGAATTGAGAAGCGGGAAGCCTCGACCACCCAAAAAGAAGGATGTAGTATTAGTTAACTATTCTTCAGAATCATCATCTGAATCATCATCTACAGATGAATCAAAATCATCTTCATCAGATTGATTATCTTGAAGTTCATTAACAAGATCTTCTAAATTATCTAAATCGTCACGAATGTGTTCGATTAGATCTTCTATTGTTTTAGGTTTTTTAGCCATATTTTATCCATTTTTATTATGTTAGCTGCGGGAATAACAGTTCTTTCACCAAAAGTTATTTCGCCTAAATCATTTACTTCATAAGAAGCAAATATCCAAACATATTTTTTGTTGTTTTTGTAAATATACCCTATTGACACACAGTTACTTATCTGCATTTTGTCAAATTCTGTGTCCGTTGCCCATGCAGAATCCGAGCAAATATCTTCCCATTCGATCTTATATAATTGATATTTAAACGTTTTATTCATATTTTTAATTTTATTTACCTTATAGTGGTTATATAGATATTTTACTAACTTACCTCTTTAAAAGTTGAAAATTTTTGTAGAATTGTAGAAATATGTATATTCGCTATATATACCAATGGAAGTAGAGTTACAAAAATATTTGTCAGGGTACAAATATTTGTAACCTTCAAAATAACCCATTGATATAATTGTATTTTTTGCATTTGCACATTTGTACCCTAAATGTAGGATATCATAAAATCCCATACTTATGGCAACATTCCTGTCCTAGTCGCTCGTTTCTCGTTACAAATAGCCATTTTCTAGTGGCTAGATGCTAGTCAAATTTAGTAAAACTATGCATTTTACGCCAATTTTACTTTAAAAACTCGTGATGTAATTGTGGCAACATTGTGGCAAGATTGTGCTAACAATGTGTCTTGCTTATAACTTACAACGTATAGTTGTGTTGTTACTACTTATTACTACTTATTATCTATGCTGAAACCAATTATATATTGCAACAAAACTTAATAATATAAATACTATCTGTTGTGTTAATCTTGCTTTATCTCCTTCAATGTAAGAAACATAAGTCCACATTAAAACAGATGTCATTAAAAATACCCAAGCTATCCATTGTAAATGAATAATGGCACTTGCTTGTATTATAGAACAAGTAATACTAATACTTGCAGCGATCCATTTATAAATAGTTAGGTTCATTATATTAAATTTCCATCTATTCTTTGTTTAGCAATATCAAAATAATTTTTATCTAATTCTATACCTATAAACTGTCTATTAGTGTTTTTAGCTGCAACACCTGTGCTACCAGAACCCATAGTAAAGTCTAATACTGTATCGTTCTCATTAGTATATGTTTTAATAAGATACTCTAATAAAGCTATTGGCTTTTGTGTTGGGTGAAATCCTCTAGTAGATTCTCTATTATTAAAATATTGTACGCTTGAAGGATTTCTTAATTCTTTATCATACTTACCAACTTCCCAACCTTCAAATTTTTGTGTTCCATTAGCTTCACCTGTAATAGAACCACTATGTCCATAATTCATTCTTGCAGAACCAGAACCTTTTCTTTTTTCTTTGATTGGAAAATATTTATGCGTCTTTTTACTAAAAACTATTATATTTTCATGTTCCTTCATAGGTTGATATTTTAATGTTGCAAAATTACTTCCAACAGCTTTTTGCCATATCCATTCATATTTGAACATTTCTGTATTACTCATAACTAAAGCACTTGTAAAAGGTTGAGATGCTGTAAATATTATTGCTGAATTATCTTTTATTATTCTTTTAAGTTCTTTCCACATAGGTTCAAAAGGTATAACTGAATCCCACTTACAAGCAGTAGTTCCATAAGGTGGATCAGTTAAAACCAAATCAATACTTTGATCTGGTATGTCTTGCATTGCTTTTAAGCAATCGTCATTGATTAATCTCATACTCGCTCCTCGCCGCTCCTTACTCCCTTATATTCACTCCTTACTCCCTTATACTCACCAGGCATCTTAGAACCTTTAGCTAGGTTCTCGTACCACCATAAAGGCTGTAAATTGGTATAATGAAAGCATTTACGTTGTTCTGAGGGTTTATTTAAATCAAAACTAGCACATGGAATAATATGATCAATATGCCAACCATAAGTACCATAATTTTCCCAAGTCATCCCAGTTTTAAATTTACTTTCTAAATATTTTTTTAATTCTTTAACAGATATTCCAACTAATTTAATAGTGGTAGCGCTTTTTGATGAACCTGAAGTTTTTAAAACATGTCTTATTCTAGTTCTTAGCATGTGTAATATTTTAAAACTGAAATCTGTATTAAATCTTTTTTTAAGATAAATGTTTCTTTTTTCTTTAACTTCAGGTTTTTTATTATATAATCTAGTCCATTGATTATATTTTTGTTTATTTTCTTGTCTCCATTTTCTTAATTCTATCTTTCTTTTTTCAAAATTTTTTATTCTATATAATTTTGTAGTTTCTGGATTATTTTTTTTACATTCTTTGCATCGACGTTGTAATCCATCTTTTTCATTACGGTTTTTATGAAAATCGTTTAAAGTTAAAACTTTTTTACATTTAACGCATTGTTTATTTTTAACAGATTGTTTATTTTTAACAGATTGTTTATTTTTGGTCATTGTCTTTCTGTATTAGGTATTATTTCATTTCTTTCTGCATATTATAATATTGATCAACTCGTTGCAACCACTCCCATTTATATTGCCTAAATCTAGATCCATTAATTATAAATTTTTGAAAAAATAAATCAGGTGTACATATTAAAATCACCGTTTGTTCAATTTTTGTGTTATAAATACAATCATGACTAGAAGCATACGCCGCTCCCTGCAAGTAATAATCTGTTATCCATTCATCTCTTTTAGGCTTGTTTGAAGTCTTAAAGTCTATTATACTTTCGCGCCCTTGATAAATACCTATTAAATCAGCTTGACCTGCATATAAATCTGGATAATATAGTGTAACCTCATTACCCCAAATCTCCTCTAAATCCCCTAATCCTTTGTCTATTATGGTTTGAGCCATGCTCCTCGCCACTCGTCCCTCGTCACTCAAATCTAGCAATCCTTGACCGTTTAAATGGTATTCTAAATGGCTATGCATGTTTGTACCTCTAGTTGCAGCTTGATTTTTGATATTATCAGCTTCTTGTTGCCCGACTCTTGCTTTCCATTTCTCTAATGAAGCTTTCTTTTCCTCAGATTGAGTAGCGGATAATATGGTTGTAACCGATGGTAATTTAGTATCGCCTATAGCATAGTGACGTTCGTTATTAATTAAACTTCTGCTTGAAGTTGGATAATTAAACTGCTTGTTCCATTTATGCATTGATAATGAATCCAAATATTAATATCGCTAATAACGATATCTTTTGCCATAGTGGCAATTCTTTTCTTAATGTTTCAGCAAGTAGAAACGCTAAGACTATCATAAAGAAGTATTGGATCATTACAGAACGTATCATAGACTATCTATCTTCACAATAATATATATGATTAATAGTAATATTATCCAACTCATCATTAGTTTATTGTCCTATCATCAAAGAATGGTCTAACATTAATAGCTGTATCATTAATATCTTGTATCAATTCATTGAAAGCCTGATCTGTAAGTACAGTTCTATATAATCTAACTGCAATAGCTAACATAATAGCTGCTAACTCTTGTTGTGGTACATTTTTAATAAGATGTTTCATCATAATTTCATAAAATTCATCGTACACATGTTGTGAGGGATCTTCACCAGGAAAAATCATAGGAGATCTTTCTTTATGTTTCATTCTCATTTTTAAAAATCTTTTAATATTTATTTTAATATTAACTTTTCTTTTACTTTTCATAAATTGTATGCAATTTTTTTCCATCGCCATAATAACCAATTAGTTCTTTCTTTTTATCAAAAAATTTAGTTTTCTTTGCATTATCTTCAATGAGCATGGATTGTTTTATTTGTTTATTTATCTTTGTTATCTTTGTCATTTTTTTGATCCCACTTTTCTCTTTCTTTCATTAATAAATTAGTTTCTTGTTCTGGAGTTAAATAAGCTATTTCTTGACTATGTTTAATAGTCATTGCCTGTAATTCCTCATTTAAAATATCTATTTGTTTTTCCAGTCGCTCGATCCTTGCCGCTTGTCGTTCGATGATAGCGTCTAGATCGTTTGGTCCTTTACAACTACAGTTGCCTTTACATTTACAAGTCATTTTTTACCTAAACTTTTTAAATATTTTATATCTTGTTTATTTACAAACAATTTATATAATTTATTTTTTAATTCCTTAAAAGGAACACCCAATTTTGTTGCAATCACAGCTTGGTTAATTGTTATTTTTTTATTCATAGTCCTAACAACCTTGATATTTTATAAACTAGTTCACTCCACCAAGTTTTTTGATAATTGTAAATGTGATAAGGATTTAAATCACTTTCTCTCAGTTCACCTTGATTACGACATTTAGGGCAATCATGGTAAGATGGTTTAGCATCATATAGATATCGCATAACAAAACCATTACCTTTACATTCAGGGCAAATTACTTTGTTGTTTGACATCATCGCATTATCTCCATAGTTATTACAATTAAAGCTATTAATACAACTGCTTCTATTATTAAATTAGTCATGTATTTTAACTCCTAGTATAGCACTTTTACGTTGACCATGTTTTTGCATTTTCCAAATCATTTTTTGATTTAAAATTTTCTTTTTCATTTTTTCATAAACATAATTTGGATCAAAGCCTGCGTTACGACAAGTTTCATAAAAAGATTTTGTCTTAAATAAAAACCAATCTCTTGCATCTCGTCTCTCGCCTTTCTTTGTTATTTCTCTTTCAAATAAAGCATCATACACAGCTTGTGCAAGTATAGCTTTCCATAGTCTTTGTTCTGGACTTCTTGAATATTTATCTTGTTCTGTTTGATATCTATTTAAGTTTTCCATTTAATTGTCTAGCTTTCTCGTTAACTAATATAGACACAGTTTGTGATCTGCTTACAATAGCATCTGGCACAATTACTCTTCTTATTTTTTCTAACTTAGCATAAACTTCTTTTGCTAAAGTTACGTTTTTATATTTACTTATGTCAGTCATGTTACCTTTCTTTAGTTGTTTATTAATTTATAGGATAATATATTAATAATGTCAAGTCAACTATATTCGACCTTGACCTTTATACACTTTATGCGTGTTTTTCTTATTAGGTCTTTTGGAATGTCTACCTGGTCTTTTTTTATTTGTATGTTTAATGAAACCACCTGTACCGGTTTGAACTTTACGAGCCATTATTTTTTATATGCTAACTTTCGACCTACTTTATTATTCATTGGTAAATACTTTATAACACCATTAACATATTGTTCAAGCTCCTCGCCACATGATGTACATTTATAGATATTATCTAAGATAGATACTAAAGCTGTTAATTCTTTACAAGTTGGGCAAATACCATGTACGATTAAAGAATCAATACTAAAGTTTTTCATATTGTTTACTATTTCTTAAAATATGTATTACTTCAACTATTTTTTGTTCATATTGTTTATTAGTTGAGAAGTTATTAAGAGTTTTAGCTAATTTTAAAGGATCTTGTACCCAAGAGTCATGTCTAACACGTCTAAATTCTGCATACACTCGTTTAGTATTAAGTAAATAAATATAATCTTGAACTGATTCACATTTGTTTTTATATGTTTTTATTCTCCATTCTACACTATAAGATTGTCCATAAGGTAATATACCATTTTTACTCCATATTCTAATTCCAAATAAGTTATTACCCTCTCTAGAAAAACGAGACCTACCATAATCAGATTCTACTACTGATTGGGCTATTATTAGTTCTGTGTTTATTTGTTGGGAAGGAGGAAGGTCAAAGTTTATATAAGAAATACATTTTTTTATAGAATTTAAATATTCTCTATTATTAGTATACTCAAATTTGGGGGGTCCGAATCCTAAGGTTCTAGCCCATGCAATAATCTTATGATCGTTTTTATGTTGTATATAGGCATTAGGAAAAAACGTTCCTATACTAAATCCAATTATAAACACAGCAATAAGATATTGCATGAATCTTTTAATCATCTTTGCATTTACAGTTGTGCAATAAACAACAACCTATAGCTAATTTAAAGACACAATAATTCTTAATTACTCTAATGAGTTTTTTCATTGAGATAATAATTAACTAATTATTAATTAGTAGTAGTTCCAGTAGCAACAGTAGTTGCAGTTGCATTAACTGTAGCATTTACAGTCACAACAGGTTTTTTAGAGAACCCAGCAATAATGCCAATAATAATGTTTTTAACAATATTATATGCAGCTTCAATAATATGGATATGAATTATTAAAATATTTTTAATAATAACCCACACTTTGCCTAGGTCTTGTTCGATAGTACTTATTTTCATAGTTACTCCTTTGTTATTATTTATCTTAACACTGTTAAAACTATAATCAACTATAAATATCACCCCAATTAGAGCCAGATTCATAATCAACTTTATTAGGAATAGCTATATCTGCTACAGCATTTTCCATAATATTAATTATTTTTTTAGCTTGATTATCATCTTTAACAGATATGTCTAATTCATCATGTATTTGTATATGAGGAATAATTCCTTCTTTATACAAATCTAACATTGCTTTCTTTGTCATATCAGCCGCAGATCCTTGAATTAATTTATTTAAAGCTTTGTATGTATAAGCTCTTTTAACTCTAGGAACTATTTTTGTTTCATCAGCTTCTGGATATTTTTCTAACCATTGTTTTTTAAATTGTGTTTCTGCTTCTTCTTTTTTATTATAAGAAGGTTTCATAACACCAGCTTTAAACTCATCTATTTCCCATTTATCAAAACGACAACGACGACCTAATAAAGTTGTAATAGAACCATCTTCATCTGCAAGTCTTGAAGTATAATTCATAAGTTCTTTAACAAAAGGAACATTATCGTGATATTGATTAAATAAACTTTCAGCTTCACCTTTAGTAGCTAATCCAAGTTCAGCTTGTAATTTAGCCTTACCCATTCCATAGAATAAACCTAAATTAATTGTTTTAGCCTGTGATCTTGAAATTTTTGCCATATCAGCAACTGTTTGGTGAAAGTCTACAGTATTTTCTTTAAATTTTTCAACAATCTTTACAACAGATTCATCAAAACAAATTGGTTCAGTCTTAGCTGCATAATGCACAACTAATCTTGGTTCTTGTTGTGAATAGTCAAAGCAACCCCATTTATGTCCTTGTTCTGGAATAAACAAACTTCTTATCATAGGTCCTAGTTCCTTGTTCCTCGCTGGAATCTGCTGGAGATTAGGATTAGAATAAGAGAATCTACCTGTAACAGTTCCACCTGCATCAGATCGAATAGGATTAATATCAGCATGTATTCTACCATTATGTTCATAATTAATAATAGTATCTATAAATGTTGTATGAGCCTTGTTTATCTCTCTTGCTTTTGCTATCATTTTAACTACAGGGTGTTGATGCTCTTGTAAAAAATTCTTAGTAAATGATGGTGCATTTGATTTTTCAGTTTTTTCGTAACTCAAACCAAGTTTTTCAAAAACACTTGCAATCGATCGTGCTGCCCATATTTGTGTATCTATTCCTGTTTCTTGTTTTACTTTCATTAACAGGTCTTTTTCTTGTATGGTCAACTGTTGTTTTAATTTCTGTGCTTTTTCTATATCTACTCGAACTCCTTTAAATTTCATGTCTACAAGACAAGGAAATAATTCAGATTCAAGTTTAAATATTTCTTTTAATTTTTGATTTTCTATTTCTTTATTCAATACTTTAAATAATTTTAAAGTTAATTGAGCATCTTTTTCAGCATAATTACCTACATACATTGCTGGTAATTTATACATTTCAGATTTAGGATCTATTCCCCAAGATTGAGCTGCAGCATTTAATTCAGCTTCTCTTTTAGTTTCACCTAAATAATCAAAAGCAACAGAATTTAATGTATACCATAATCTATTTTCATCAATTAAGGATGCCATAACCATAGTATCTATAATTGGTCCATTAATCTTGACGCCCGCTGCTCGAAGCCAGCATACGTCATACATTGCATTATGAAATATTTTTGTATTAGGAGCTGCACATATTTCTTTAATCCAAGACATAACTTTATCTTGATCTAAATTACCACCACCTTCATGCGCTATTGGATAATAGCCTGACCATCCGTCAACCGCTACTGCAATACCTACAATATTACCTATACCTCTTACAGCACCAGAACCTTTCTTTTTTAATTCTGGATCTTTAGTTTCTAAGTCAATAGCCACATGACTATAGCCTTTTAAATTTGGAAAATGTTCTGGACATATCCATTCTTTTTCTGCTTCAAACATAGTTTTTCCTTTAGTTGTTATTATAATCTCTCTCAATTATCATCTCTATATAATGAATTGCTTTTAACAAATCTTCTTTCTTACCTTTTAAATTATGTCTGCATATATACTTAATTGCATTACCTTCTGCAAACAATAATTTGTTCTCATTTATAAATTTAGATGGTTGTATCTTCATTGTTTTATAATGTGATCCACCTACTTGTTTAAAAAATATTTTATTACTCATAGTATTGGATCTCCTACTGTGTAGTAATATTCTGATGTTGGTCTCATAATGTATAAATTTTCCTTTGTTCTGGTTACACCTACAAAAAACAAACGATGTTCAGGATTAGGATTTTTTAATGCTGAATCATAGATAATTTTTTCTAGATCAGTAAATAAAGCAACATTGTCACATTCCTCACCTTTCACACCATGTATTGTAGATATTTTAATTCTTGCATCTTTAAATAAATCTTCGCCATTATTTAATAAAGTTTTAATATATAATTTACTATCTTCAGGAATATTTAATTGTTGCCAATCTCCATCAATTAATAAACCATGATTTAATTTTAATTCATCTAAGTCAACCGTATCAACATTATCTAACGAATCACCACTAGATAAACCTCTTTTGGTATGTTTCATTTTATAATTTAAATATTCATAAATTGATTTAGCTTCTTCGCCTGAAACTGTTGCTCCATTATTTAATCTTATCCAAGTTCTATATGCCTCTAATAATTTATTGGGTAATAAGTCATTGATTTTACTATCAAATCTTATACCTAAAAAAGCAAAATATTCTTTAAGTGGGATTAACATATTATTTGTTCTAGCCAATAACATCCATTTACCTTTATAAAAATCTATATTCCCAATATCTTGATCCCAATAAACATTACCCTCAGCATCTCGTGGCTCCCATTTTTTTTCTAGTCTTGGACTAATATGATCTAATATAGATAAAGCAACTTTATGCACTGTTTTAGGTACTCGTCTTGATTTAATTCTTGAATCAAAATTTCCTTCAAGATTAATAAATACATCTTCGTTTGCACCTTGAAACGTATATATTGTTTGATCGTCATCCCCTGCAATGTACGAACGTTTACATCTTGATTCAATGTAAAAGAACATATCCCATTGCAGAGGATTCAGATCCTGTGCTTCATCGAGAAAAACTACATCGAGGGGAGGACATTTGTTTTTCTCAACAAACTGTTTAATCATATCGGAATACTCAATCATTCCTGTTTGTTTCTTATATGATTCTAAATCGGCTTCAATTTGTTCTGTTAACCAAATATTTACTTGATGATTTAAACCAAGTTGAATACATGCTTCATCTAAATCTATTTTTTTAGCTCTAGCATAATCAATAATTTTCATATGTCTATTTTTATGCTGTGGAAAACCTGATTCTGATATATAAGTTTCAAAAGTCATTTCTCTACATATTCTTGAAAAATTTTGAAAACCTTTCCATTTTTTTCCTTTTAACAACCTATTAGAAGTATCAATTTTAAGTTCTCTTGTTCCCATAGAATGCATAGTACAAATATAAGGAAAATCATAACCAGGAAAAGTATTAAATATCCTTTTTTTTGCTTCTTTAGTGGCAGCATTACTAAAAGTAATATAGGCTATTTTTTTTGTATCAGTCTTTAAATTATTTATTTCATTATTTAAATAATGATTAACTAAATGATATGTCTTACCTGTTCCTGGTGGTCCTGGTATAATTGTTCTCATGATTTAAATGGAGCCTCTTTTATTTCTTCTTTTCTAACAAGTGGTCTATCTAAATATATAGTTTCCATAGTTATTACTCTAAATGATTTCTTTTCTATTTTAGTGTTTTTTTCTTTAGCACCAAATAGTTCTTCTAATTTACGCATAGTTTTTTGATAAGGAAGTGTCCAAGCTTTAGATCTTTGTAAATACTTCCAAAAGTCTTTAAATATAAATTGTGATTTACCATTCTCTGTAAAAGGTAAACCTCTTTTTAAGTCTTCTAATTCTTTACCAGGTGATTTATTAATAAAGTCAGCAAGTAAATCTTTTAATTGATTAACTATTTTAGATGATTCTGGTGCTTCTAATTCATCTAATTCTCCAAATAATTTTATTAATGTTTTTCTCCACACTATTTTACCAACCGGTAACATAGGCTTAGATATTTGATCCATACATTCTATTGAGAATTTTTCTGGGTCATGTAAAGTTGCTTTATCTACTTCAACACTTTTACCATCAATACAAACAAAATAAATAGGTGGATCTGATGGATATTTTTGAATACTTGTAATTTCTGGTGCAGGTACATCATCACCAACACCAAATTCTTTTTTAACACAAGCTATAGAATCACAAAAACTAGCTATAGGTTCTTGTTTACATTTATATCTATATTCTTTTTTATTTAATGAACCTAATAAATCCTCAATTTCTTTATGAACAAGAGGTGGTAACATAAACTTCTCGTTATAAATATACATTTTACTTTGCCAGTTCTCAGGAAATCTTTTCTTTAAATATACACCAATATTGTACATCATATCATTTCTAGTACCTTCTGGTATTCCATCTTTTAATAAAGTAACTAAACAAGGAGGAGCTCCTTTTAATAAATCATTATCATCTTTATTAGCTACAGAAACATTACTTTCAAAATTTAAATGTATTAAATCTTTACCTGTTAAAACTTTTTCATCATGTAGTTTAATAAATTGTTCTAAATTTAATTTATTTCCATTTTCATCTAATGCATATCTAACAGTTTTATCACTTCCAAAATAAGGAATATTTAACCAACTACCTAATTCTTTTTCACCAGGTCTAACATAATCTTGCTTTGGATATATTTCTGATTTGGCATAACCAAGTAAAGCTGCCATCTTTTTTAATTTTTCTCTTACTAAACTTGCAGGTACAAATTCCTTTGTAAATAAATATACATGCGCTCCACCAGATTTTGATTTAATATAAATTAAAGGTAAGTTTTTTTCTTTAATTTTTTTAAGTATTTCTAAATGATCTAAATTGTATATATCTATATCTATACAACCAAATTTACATTTATTACCATCTCTAATTAAAAATATTCCTATTGATGGCTCTATTCCATCTAAATGTCTTTTCCATAATGCATTTGTTACAGGTTCTCTTGCACATAATGATTTTGCTTCTTTTTTTCCTTTTTCAGTTACATTACCATTCATAGTACTATAACCATAAGCTGTTTCCAGCCCAGCAAATATATCTTTAAATCTTTCTAACATTTCCCGCTCTGTTGTTTAGGTGGCATTGCTGCCACCTAATATATTACTTATTTAGAAGCTAGACTTTGATAGAACTGTTTAGCTCTTTCATAGACTGCTTTATCAGTTACTGGACCAACTTTCTGGATATTATATCCATACCATTGATTACCTTTACCTGAATTTAAGATAGTCGATATCTTATAAACATGGCTAAAAGATGGCGGAGTGTAAGGTCCGTTTTTTCCATCTAAAGTAATTGACATCATCATGGAGTTCCATTTTCTACTTATTTTACCTTGAGATGAACTCATAGATATTAAAGCAGATTCAGTAGAGCCATCCTTGTCTAATATTAAAACAAAGTGTTGTCCCACTGTTAAAATGTAATTGCCATTTGGCAGTCTGTCTTTCTTCATTTGGTCTGGTGTTGTTTTAGTCAATATATCAGAATCATCTGGATATATGTTTTCTGGTCTACCTGAACCAGTTCCAAAATCAGACCATTCTTGATATTCAAGTTTATAATGACATGGAATAACCTCTATTCCTGTTGAACCATCATAAACTTTTTTTGTTACCGTGTTTAGTAACATACCAGGTTCTGCACCTTGAACGTAATTTTGATTACGCTTTTGTGCTTCCGCAGATCCATTTTGCAATAGTTTTAAAATAGGTAATGCAAGACTTGATTGCTTTACATTCTCAAAACCAGCACTTGAATCATCTTCAAACAATATTGAAGATGGCAATGGAGCTGCTTTTTTTATCGCTACTTGTTTCTCGTTTCTCGTTTCCATTTTCTATTATCTCCTTGTTATTTTAGTTTGGTTACCCGCAAACGTTTTAAATATATCAGAGGGCATGTCGAGTCCAGCCTCAACACGCTCTCTGACTACAGCCTTGAGTGTCTGGGAGTGAACACCTACTTTCTGGATAGGTTCAAAACCCTGACCTCGTGCAAGGAAGGCATATTGCGCCGCCTTGTTATCTTCGCCCTGACCAAAGGTAACAGTGATATCATTTTTAATAATATCACCTAAGCCATTGTTACGAAGCCATGTAAAAGCCTCTTCCTGTTTTTCAGGAGGAATAGATGCGCTATAAAACGGTTTTACTTCTACCGATTCGCCATCTTTGAGCTTTAATTTCGTTATATGCATTTCATGCATCATCGCAGGAATCTCTACTTGTGAAAGTATACGAGCCTTTTCTTTTAACTTACTAATACTTTCTTCTGCGTTTTGAATCTCATCTTCTAGATCTTTTAGTTCTAGAACCTTATCTGATAAGGATTTTGCTGCATCAATCTGAGTTACAGATTGTACTTGGTCATCTTCAAAGTTTATCATCGACATTAGCTTCTTCTTTCTGATTTAAGTTTATTTCTATTGGATAATATCTTCTTTCCTGTTTATCCCATTTAAGAAGATTATATCGCCCATTAGTATAATCACTTACAATTGAACATGCAAGTCCTATTATTGCAGGATCACCTGTAAGTAATAAATAGTCTGTAGATTTGTAATCTTTTAATAATCTTTTTAATTTAAAGACTACAGGTCCTGAGCTTAAAATTATTTGTGCATTTTCTGGTAATAATACTTTTAGTTTACCAAAATTGGCTGCACCAATAATATTAATCTTAGGCATACCAGCACGACTGCCTGGAACGTCTTGAACTACATATACTATTTTGTCTTCCATATTTCTTGAACAGCTATATACGCTTTTATATATAGCTGTCAAGTCTTACTTTTTAGTAAGCCAATAATGTTCACAGTCGTTATAAGGTAACATTATTTTACTTTGATTTTTTTACCTTCGTGAATTTCTGGGTTTTTAAGTCCTAATTTAATCTTTAAAAGACCGTCAACCATTTCAGCTTCATCTACAATAACATTAGATGCTAATTGAAATTGTTTAACAAATTTTCTAAGTGCTAAATTTTTTTGAACGTATTCAACGTTTTTATCGTCAATTTTACCTTCAACTGTTAAAACACCATCTTTGACTTCAATAAGAATATTTTCTTTATTGTAGCCAGCAAGACCTATTTCTAAACCATATTTTCCTTTTGAATACTTTACTATATTGAAAAAAGGGAATGAAGGTATTTTAGACCAATTATCAAATATATTATCAAATATATCTGCGGTATGTTGTACGAATTGATTATGGAACTCATCCACATTGATAAGACCATTGTTTGGGAATAATGAATTGTAATTCATAATTATCTCCTATTAGTTAGCAAGTTAATTAGGTCTGCCCACATGGCACAACCATAACTAGTATATAAGACTTAATTATTTAATGTCAAGAGGAATTTCAATTAAATCGTGTTCACGATCTAAAAATTTATAAGCTATTTTAGTTGCACCAAAATCTTTTTTAATTTTATTACATATTTTAACAGGATCAAATTCACTGCAAGAATATACATCAAATTGCATTAATCCAGGATTAATTTCGTCCCAGAAGTGCGCTGCTATATGAGATGTTTCTATCACTGCTATTCCTGTTAAACCTTTATTGCCTTTAACATGAGAATATTTAACATGAGGACCAGACATAATTTTCATGCCTATATCTCTTATAAATAAATTTAACCAAACACGGAAAAATGATTCACTTTGGGGAGGCCTCGCAACTTCTGCCCGAATAATTAAATGTTTGTGGACGAGTAATTTATTTTCCATAAACGCCTAATATAGTCTTTTGACTATGGGATCAAGAAATATTTTTACAAGAACGAATTATATCTGAAAGCTCCTCGCATCTCTTTGGAGACTGACGATGCCACTCTGAAGTTAACATTTGATATGCAGCTGTATCATAATCCTCTGCCATTAAAGCATTAAGCATAAGTTTAAATTTAGATACTCCACCTATACCAAGTTGGAAAATCATTTCTACAATAACTCCTATAGCTTTATCTGAAAGATTATAACCATCTAATAATTGTTGAGCTTGATCTAAAGCATTTTGAAAATCTTGTTCAAATAAATCATTTAAAACAGAGGTTTCGTAATACTCACCATCTTTAAATGAATCTGTTGGTAAAACTAAATGACCATAACCTATAGTTTTTTTACCTAAAGAATCTTTATATACTCTATTATTAAACCCTTCGTGACCTTTTATTCTTTCTTTTACATCTTCAAACATTTATATAATATGATAAAATTTAAGTACCATTGTAATAACTAATAGTATTATAGAACCTAATCCACTAATTATCATTTTTGTTAAAGTATCCATTTTATTGTGCATTTTATCTTGACCTTCTGATAATTCTCTTCTTATATTTCGTATATCATCTTTTAAATGACGTAAGTGATTGTCTTTTATATGACAGAGTTCTTTTTTTAAACCAGTAATATGGCCGTAAAGTTCTATTATATGTTCACCAGTTGTTTTAGCTTGTTTTGGCATAGCTAATCAATATATCAATTAATGGTTTTATTGTAAATAAATTTTAAGCATTAAATAAAGTTCTTTCTTCATTTGCTTGTTGATTAGGGTTTACATTAGATTTTAATACTTGTGAATTAACCGGAGGTGAATTTCCACCTAATGTAGCATTATTAGTTAAATTAGGATTAAAAGAAAAATTAGCAGTAGTAGGTATTTTTTGATTTTGAGGATTTAAATATTTATCTTTATCTATTAATTTATTAAAATCTTTATAAAGTGGAATACCTCTTATATCTTCATTAATATTTTGAATATCATCTTTTAATTTTTCTCTATCAGGAACAGCAATCATTGGTTTTCCTTCAAAATATCTAGTGTTTGTTTCTTCTTCTCTTCCTAAATATTTTTGTTCTTGTTTGTTAAAACTTTTAATAGGTTCAAATTCTCCATCTTCTAATTTATTTAATAACCTTATATTATGCATCTGATGTAAAGGAGATTTTATTTGATCTTTACCTGCTTCTGCATCAGGAAATAAAATTAAAGCAGCTTTATATTTTGCACCAAGTTGTGACATTGCATCATATTTTTGTTGAGATAAAGAAAGAAGTTCTTCTTTAATTTGATTATCTGTAGCGTTAGGATTTCGTTTATTAAAAATAGGTATTTCTTTATTAATTTTATTTATAGTATCTGTGTATTCACCAACAGCACCATCAACTGCTCTTAATGGATCAATTCTACGTATACGTAATCCAATTAATCCTAATGTTTCATCTAATTTATTATATACATTACCTGCTTCATCTGGCGTACCCATATAAGCATGTTTTAATTTAGATAAAGTATTAACAGTTGGTGGAACAATAGCTTCATCTAAAAGATAATTTGTTCCTTGCCAAAATATCGTTGGAACAGAATCTTCAGAAGTAAAAATTATTTTTCCAGTATCTGTTGTACCTGTCTTTAACGCTTCAAGAATTTTAGGAGCAAATTTTTCTTGGCTAAATGATTCTATTGAACTTATTATTCCGTCCCATGCTCCTTCTCCAATAGTTGTTAAAGGATCTTGTTCAGGATGAAATAATCCTTCTCTTTTATAATGAGCAACAATTGCAGTTGCAACAGAACTCCATACTGTAAAAGGAGAAAAATGATTTAAATCTATATAACCCCATCTTCCAAATTTATCTGGTTTTATTACCCATAAATCTGAATCTTTAGAAAATTTAGAGGCAAGTGTTTGAATAGCATTTTGTGTTTTACTGTCTGCACCTATAAATTTATTCCAAACATAACTTCCACCTCCTAAAACCATAGCACCTGTTCCCATGATAGAAAACATTCTTTTAAAACCAATTTCTCTTTCTACATCGTCATTCATTTCATTATATGCTATTTTAATAGCATTTTTTCCAGTTCGAAGTGTTTCTGTTGGCCATATTAAAAATTGACCAAAAAAAGGAACTGTTCTAGATACAGTTTTTGTAAAACTAGAAAGTTTTCCATAATTTGGAAACAAGTCTTGAATTTTATTTGTAGCCCTATCAAAAAGTTCATCAAAAGAAGGCATTACATATTTTTGACCTGTTTTAGGATCTATTGCACCTTGTGCAATTTTTTTTGAATAAGCATTATATAAAGAATCTATTTCAGCATTGACATTAAAAAATTTAACTAAATTATCGCTTCCCACATAAATATTTCCAGGTATTTTAATTGTTTTTTGAAATATACCTTTTATTTTTTGAGTGATAGTAGGTAATCTACCTGCAATTAATTTTTTAAATATTTCAGGTTCTTCTTTAAGCATAGCATCTATATTACTTACAGTTATATTTGTCATACCTATTCCTTTTTCTATATATTTTTGTAAAAGTTTTTGATCAGCAGAAAGTTTTAAAGCAGAACCTGCAGTTGGTTTTACAGCTCCTGCAACTGTCCCTAATTCTGAATCACTTAATTGTTTTACTAAATTCCATACTTTAAAAGGATCTTTATATAAATTACCTGTGTACGATGAATATAAAATATAGTTTATAGGATTTAATATTTGTCTTTCTAAGCTTAAAACTGTATCTTTCATAGAAATAATTCTATTAATTTTTCCAACTATATTCATAAATATAGAGTTACCAAAAAAATCATCTAAAAGAAGTTTATCTGTAAAATTCATTGCATCAGTAATAGCTGAAGAACCCGTATACCATTTTCCATTATTAGGTAAACCAGCAAAAGGATTTAAATATTTTTGTGTTGGGCTATATGCTGTTTCATCAATCTTACCTCTAGCTTCTGCTTCTGGAAAAATTTTTTTAGCTTGAATACGGTCACTTACAAAATAAGGAGTTTCACCTCTAGCTATTCTTGCTTCATTTAAATCCATTAATGTATTATAAAATTTACTTCGAGAAATATATTTTGCAGAATCAGTTATTAAATTATATGCATTTTTTGCAACATTTGTTGTTTTACCTAAATATCTTTGAAATGCTTTTAATTGTTCTTCCGTTTGAATTAAACTATTTCCTATAAATTTACCCTCAGAATCTCTTAAATTTTTAAAATTAGTTTCAATAACATCAGGAATATCTTCTGATAATTTATCTAAATTTTCTGTTATAAATTGTATACTACCTGTTTTTTTATCTATAGATGCATTAGCTATATCATTTAACATTGTATTTAAAGTAGCATCATCAGTGCTTAAATCTCTTCCATATTTTTTAGCATTTTCAATAATAATATTTCTTACATCATCTCTAGCTTCCATAGTTGGTTTCCAACTATTGCCAAACATTGAATTTTTATTGTTATATATTTTATATTCAGAAGCAAGATAATTACTTGTTCTTTGTCTCATTATATTTTCAAAAGACTTATACATTTCTTGGTAATTTTCATCTGTTACAAATCTATTAAAATAATCTAACATACGAAGTCTAACACCTACTGCTCCATTAATTAAATTTGTTATCTGTTCATCAGATGCACCAAATTCTTTCATTTTATTTTGAAAATTAAATAATTTATCAGAATCAAATTTTTTAAATTGTAATTGTGTTTTATTAAATGTTAATTTATTAGTTTCTTGTTCACCAGTTTGACCTGTTCTAGCTCTATTAAATGCTTTTGCTCTATCCGTCCAATGTTCACCTGGATAATTTGAATACCTAGTTGGAACATCTTCTGGAAATTTAACTTTGTGATAATCTAATAAATCTTCTCCTGTTACATATGCAGTAGGTTTATTTTTATAAACTGCAGCTTCTTTTAAATCGGCAGCATCTTTTCTACTTCCATAAGTTACATAATCTCCCCTATTCCAAGCTGCTTGTTGTTCGTTTCTCAAAGCTTTAATTTGACCAGTTAATTTAAATTTTTCAGTAGGTGTTAATTTAAGTTCCCCTACATCAACAGCAACTTTACCCATTTCATTTTCCCCTGAATGAATTAAATCATCTAAAAGACTATGCACTTCTTCACCATGCACACTATTTAACAATTCAGGATTTTTTGCAAAAACTTGATCTAAAGCGCTATTAATCATTTCAGCCGAATGACCTGCTGGAACATTAGCACCTTTTATCATATTCATAGAATCATAAAATGCTTTCCAAATATCATCAGGTAATCCTTTTTGTGCACTTATAACAGGTAAAAAATTATTTTTTATCCAATAAGAAATTTTAGGAGAAAATTCTTTCATTTTGTTTGCAATATTAGATATAGCATCTATTGTAGCATCTACAGGTAATCCACTATATAGAGTAGTTGGGACATATTCATAATTTAAATTATCATGTTCTAGATGATTGTCATGAAACTCTTCAAGCAAACCATCATTTTTAATTATATCTTGTGTTTGTTTTGCAGCTTCTTTTAATACAGAGCTTTCTCCATCATAAAATAATATTCTTGCAGCTGGTTTAATAGCTTGGTTATAAACTTTTGTTAAAGCTTCACCCCCTATTCCATAAAGTAAAAAATCTGGTCCACCTTTTAATTTATTTATAGTTAATCTATTTAATTCTTCTATTGCTGTTGGTGCTTGATTAAGATCTGCTTTTAATGGAGTTACACCAAAATAATTACCTATTAAATTAGGAGTATTCCCTGAATCTACTATAAGTGAATTTGTTAATTCTGCTTTTACACCTGCTTCTGTTAATCCTAATATAGAAGCAAATCTAGAAGATCTTAACATACTGTTTAAACTACTAGTTATTCCAGAATTTTTTGCTACACTTACACCATTGACAATCCCTTCAGAAGATAAAGCACTTGTTGATTCTATAGCACCTGCTGCAACATCTCCAAGACCCATTATAGCTCCAACTGGAAGTAAAACTTCAGATAAAGCTAAAGCTCCAACTAATTCTTCAGTATCTAATGCTATTCTACCTGCTAAAGTACCTTCAGTTAATTTTTTAGATAATTCATAGTTATCACCTACATAAGGAAGATTTTTTATAAAATTATCTACTTTTTTAATTTCACTTTCTTCTACAGGAGGATTGTATCCAGTTGCAAAATATTTTACATATTGGTCAATTGCTGCATTTAATTTAAAAACAAATTCAGGTGCTTTAACTCCAAGATTAAATAATGAAGCATTAAGTGAAGTCATAACACTTTCATTTTGAATATCTTTATCTGTTATTTCACTTGCTTTACCTGCTAATATTTTTTTAGAAACATCATCATCTATAAAATTTCTTCCAAATATTTGATTAAAAGTTGAACGTGGATCATTAGCATCTACAGCAAAAGGAATATTACCACCAATAGCAACACCTGTTGCCATATCATAAATAGTATTATCAGAATTATCCGCTGGTTTTTCTTTTTTAACAACAGGTTGTTGTGATTCATTAGAATCTTTGTAAGGAACTGTTTCAGCCGCTGACACAGGAGTTCCAAGTATAGAAGTTAATCCTAATTGAGACGTTGGTTGTGTAGAAATTTTAGGTGTTTCAATTTGTTGAACTGGTTTATTTTCATCTACATTAGTTTCAGTTTCATTTGGTTGAAAATTATCACTAACATTAATGTTTGTAGTAGTAGGTTGATTACTTAATATTTCACCAATAGTTTTATTTTTATCTTCTGTAGGTATTAAAAAATTATTTAAATCTGGATTATTTTGTTGAATATTATCTACTTGATTATCAAGTTGAGATGTATTTAAATTTTCACCACCAACAGAAGTATTATCTCTATTTAATATAAAATTTAAAAAATTTTGATCTGTGTTATTTGTATTATTTGTATTATCTGTATCATTTGCATTAGATGTATTAGATGTATTAATATTACTATCCTCTTGATTAGGATTTAAATTTTCATTAGACATAAATAAATCTCTTTATTTTGAATAAGGAACAAATACTCCTGTACCATTAGTGTCTATTTTATATATATACCATTTACCTGTAGTAGCATCAATATATCCTTTATCTACTTGATAAGGAGCATTTGCAGCTGGTCCATAAATTAATATATCAGGATTATTTACGTCTGGTTTAGCACTTGTAGGTACAATTTGTTTATGTCCTATAAAAAGTCCTGGAGGTTGAATTTTCAATGCTTCATTATATTTCTTTAATTCTACTCCTTTTAAATTTAATCCTTCTGGATTGGCAGCTGATTTAGTTACAATATTTTGTGTAGTTATTTCAGCACCACTTTGTTGTAAAGCTGATCTTCTATTAGCTTCACTTATATTTATAGCGTTATTAAAATAATTAACCCATCTAGGATCACTTGCTTGCGCAGTTTGCCAATCTGGATATGAAGGTAAATTTTGCTTTAATCTATCTAAATTTAATTTTTGTAAAGCATCATTATATACTTTAAGTTGATCAGAAGGTATTCTAGTATTAGAAGCCGCGCCGCTAGCTCCTCGTCCCAACGTACTAATTCCACGAGTAATTGCAGTAGATTCTCCACTTAATGCTTTTTCTTGTTCAGCCTCAACTTCTTTGCCAAATGTACCAAAAGCTTGTTGGAATCTACTTCCAATAGTTGAAGGCTCTAATGGATTAGCAGGTCCTGCACCCCCTAATGCTAATAAAAAATTATTAAGTCTTTCAGAAGGAGTTGGTGTTAATTTTTGTTTTGTAAAATCAGCTATATTAGATAAAGAAGATTTAATATCATGACCAGCTAAATTATAAATTGCATTAGGATCAAAATTGTTTGCTTGATTAATTGCTGTAGAAGCATTTGGATTTGTTATTGCGTCTCTTTTAATATTTTTTAAATTATTTTTTAAATTATTGGTATCTGAATTAGTTACTATATTATCTGGATATTTTATTCCGTATTGTTCACCAATACTTTCATTTGCTAAATTTTCTAAAGGTGTATTTGTTTGTTTAAAAGAAGGATTTAATACATTTGATGAAAGTGGTACACCTAAAGGATTCTCGCCACTCAATTCTTGTCCAATACTTTGATTACTAGAAAAAGAACCAAAAGCAGGTTGATTGATAGAGGTATCATTAGTTGAAGAACTTACCATAGGTTTATTATCTTTAGATACTACATTTGCTTGAGTAACAGGTTGTTCATCAGATAAGTTGTTTAAATAATTTTGTCTATCCATTATTAATTTTAACTGATCATTTGTTAATTTTTCACCAGGTTTTATTTTACTAAGTTGTTCATCGTATGGTGTTTTAGGAACTGATGGAGTTATTGTAGTATCTGGTATATTTTCATGACCTTCATTAGTATGGTCAATAACTTGTTTTGAAAGATCTGGATTTAATCCTGCTGCTGCATATAAATCAGGATGAATCATTTGTTCATTTATACCTGTAAAATCAGCATTAGGATTATCATAATAATCTTCCATATAAAATTTAGGATCATCTTCTAAATCTTGTGCTACACTTTTGTTTAATAAAGGTGAATCAGATGAATCATTTGTAATTCCATCTTGATCTGGTCCATTTGCAAATTGTCTTCTAGGAGTTATTCCAGCTAAATTAGTTAAACCGGCTAATCCATTTACTTGAGGCATAGGAGTTACAGGCATTTTTCTAATCGTTGGTATTTCAGTAGGAATAGTAGCTAAACCTGTTTTATCAGAAACAGGACCACCTATTCTAAACATTGGTCTATTTAATACATATGGCATAATATTAACCTAAAATTGCACCTGGAAAAACTTGACCTAAAGCTAAAGGTCCACACCCATAACTAGCATAATTCTGTCCAACAGTTCCAGTAAGACCTAAAGCATTTTGTGTTGCAGTTGGATTAGCTGGAGTTGAATTACATCCAAATAAACTTGTAAAAATAGATCCTAATGAATTACCAAGAGCTCCTAATCCTGCTCCAGCACCTGTACCATTAATTGAACCTGCAGTACCTAATGCTCCTCCAAAGGCACCAATAGCAGCACCTGCTGGATTTGGTAATATTGGAGCAGCTGGAGTTCCAGGAGTTGCTCCAGAGATTGTGCTAAATAAACTAGCAATACCTTGTAATTGTTGTAATGGATATTGATTAATTAAAGCATTACCAGATGTCATAGCATTTAAAATATTTTGAGTATAAGCTTGTTGTCCAGCACCTGCAGAACTTAATAGATTAATTGCATTTGCAGCAAGTGAAGGTTGTAGTGATGCTAAATTTTGTTCTTGACCAAACGCAGTACTCGCTGCTTGCTGCGCCTGTGTAAATCCTTGTTGTTGTAAACTTGCTTGAAGTAATCCTCTATTTAAATCACTTTGAGATTGATAAACTCCTTGTTCAACTCCACATCTTGCTCCACCATATGCACCAGCTTGAATTGCTGCAGCTGGTAAAGCTTGTTTATTAATTTGAGACTGAATATCATATTGTTGTAATGTTGGTGCAATAACTTGTTGTTGATAAGGTGACATATATTGTTGATACGCTTGTGGTCCAACATTTGCTTGAGCTGCTGCTAAGAAAGGTTGATAACCAGCAATACCTGTTCCACAAGTACCACCTCCTACTAATTGTCCTTGAGCATTATATTGTAAAGATCCTAAACCTGCTTGAGTTGCAGCTGCTTGAGCTGCTGCTTGTTGAAGAACATTTTGTCCAGCAACTTGCGGAAGCATTCCACAAATAGCAGTAGGAGTAGTTAATAATCCTGCTGTATAATTTGCTAACTGTTGACCAAGTGGTTGTAAAAATGGTGCAGCATAAGATGGAGTAGTTGATACTGTAATATTAGATGGTTGTTGTGCTCCTGATGTTACCGCCATAATTAACCTTTTTTACCTTCCAATTTTTTCATTAAAGCATACATTTCTTTAGCTCCTTTTTTAACATCGCCTTTACCTGCATTTCTAACAGCTTTTGCAGTAAAAACAAATTCATTATTACTTAACATAGCAGGTATATCATCTGCTCTTTCTTTTTTACCAATAGGAGGAACAAATCCCCCATTATCTCTATAATCTATTTCTGGTATATGACCACCTTTTTTAGCCATTGCCATTGGTATACCACCTTGTGCAGTTGGATATGCAGTTTGTTGACGAGTATTTTTTAATTGCATTAATTTAGCAAGTAATTGTGGATTAGTTTTTAAAGCATTACTTATTGGTTGATTTCTTGAGTTTATAAGATCTTGTATATTATTAGGAATAGAAGTTGGAGATAACATACTTTGTAATCCTCCACTTGGAGTACCGATTGCTTGTTTTACTCTTGGAGTCATTTTTTTAATTTTTTCTTTTTGTATAGTTTTATGTATTCCTTGTTGGGTTAATACTTTTTTACCTCTTTCAACTAATTGCATATATTGAGTAGGATTTATTTTTTTAATAAGTTGAACTCTTTTAATCGCTTCTTTTATTTTTTGATTTAATTCTAAACCTTTAATTTTTCTTAATTCTTCTTTTTTAGCAGGTTTAACTTTTTCAATTTGAACCATTACATGTTCTATACCAACTGGTTTTTTTACTTCTCCACCTTTTTTAAATCCAACTGTTCTAATCATTCCACCATCTTTAGCTTTTGGTTGATATACAACATTTTGTGCAGTTCTCATTGGTGCAACTGCAGTTGCAGAACCTGGAGCAGCTTTAATTGGTTGTCCTCCATAAGTTACATTTAATTGTGGAAGACCAGCACCTGTTGCATAAGATTGACCAAAATTAGCCATTTGTTGAATGTTATTTGTATAAGGAGCCATTGCTTGTTGATTCAAAGCTTCTTGACATTTATAAGCAGTAGCTGCAAGTAAAGCACCTGGTCCCACACCACTTGTTATTAAATTTCCTAATGCATCATATAAAGCTGAACCTAAAGCACCTGGAGAAGCACTTGGTGAACCTAATAAAGAATTAGCTAAACTACCAATACCTGAAGGAATACTTTTTAATCCAGTAGTTACTTGTTGTAAAAGACTAGGTGAAGCAGTTGCTGTATTACCTATAACAGCTCCAGTTGAATCTAATATATTTCCAGTTGCTGAATCAATAGATAACCCTGTTCCTGCTGGAACTAAACCAGATGCAACATCACCTACTGTAGCTGAACCCAATCCAAGTCCAGAACCTAATGCTCCTTCTCCTATAGTTGGAACAAAACTACCAGCGCCAGCAAGAGAACCAGCTCCAGCTGCACCGCTTGCAACATCACCTGCTGTAGTAAATCCTAACGTTCCTAAATCAGCTGCCGCAGCTGTATCTGCTGCTAATAATTCTGGGTTACCAGATAAAACAGCAGCTGCAGTTAAAGCAATAGGTCCTAAATGATTTCCAATCCAACCTGCAGCACTACCAACAGCACAACCTACTGCTTTTCCAACACTACTAACAGTGCAAACAACCGCACAAACAACACATGATACTATTGGAATACAACCCATTATTTATAACTCTCCTTTGTAAATCTAGTAGCTTTTCTGTAAATTTTTTTATTATTATCTACTCTTAACCAATGAACTGGTTGATTTAAACCTAACATATTAGTAAAATATTTTTTAGTCCAAGACATAATTTTTTTCATATTTTTAACACAAATTGTGTTAATGTGCCATACATTATCGCCACTATTCCAATCTTCAGGCTTTAATTGAGCGGTAGAAATAAAGCGTTTTTGAGCATCATCATTTAAAAAAGCCCAATTTGTATAACCTATCACTTCATCTCCTTGTTTATGCAATTTATATTGTTTTAGTTGGTAAGAAGGTAATATATTAAAAAATATATCTTTGTCGGAATATGTTTTATATCGATCAAATTTTCGATATAAAGACATTATTGTTTTAATATCATCTAACATCTTACAGGCAGGGTATAGCCCTGAAAGAGTCTAAATTACTTTGTTTTCTTAGGAAAGTCAATAAGTCTAGGTTCTGGATTTCTAGGTTTAAACATTAAATCTAAAGCACCAGTATAGGAATGAGATCCAAAGTGAGATAATGCTGTTTTAGCATCTCCATATATTTTAATACCTTTATCGGTACATAATTTACAAAAACAAATATCTTCCCCTAAATAACCATTCTCAGGATCAACACCAGTTTCAAAGAATGTATACCAACCTTCACTCATGGTTTCTACTTTATTACCTACAAGTTGTTTATTAACTGTTTTCTTTTCTGGATATGCTTTTGCAAGTTTAGCAAATGTATCTCTTCTTATCATCATAAAACCAGTTGGACCTGCAGTAACTTCTGTAAAACCATCTTCGCCTATTTTAACATTATCTTTATCTGGGAAGTGAACTATAAATTGTAATTGACCTTGCGCACCAAATCCTTTTACCGGATATGGAGTAAGTACTACACCTGCATCAGAGTTTTCCATTTTATCTATTTGACGATAGATAGCATCTGGTTCAAATCCAATGTCAGCATCAATAAATAAAAAATGTGTACATTCAGTTTGTAGAAAAGATGCTACACAATTATTTCTAGCTTGAGTAACTAAAGCCATACCTGATTGTAAATGTAATGCAGTTGATACTTGGTATTTAGGATGTTGGGTCGAAATAAATCGCATAATGCTGTTCATATAAGTTGTAGTAACTTGATGACCAAATGCAGGGGTTGCTATAAATAGTTTAATTAATTTCTTATTTTGTTTTTGTTCTGGCATATTCTAAAAAGTTCTCCCATTCTTTAATTCTTGTATTCCAAGAATAATAGTTGTTATAATATTGCTTTTGCATTTCTAATTCTTCTTTATAAACATTATTTTTGTAACTATCAAGTGTTGTATTAAGAAGATCAGCATATCGATGTATTAGTGTTAAAGCGCCAGTATCAAATTCAATCATATTGGCAAACTCGCCGCACGTTTCTGGCAGCGCGCCATAATTAGTGACTACTGCTTTGCAACCTGCAGCCATTGCTTCGATTGCAGATAAACAAGATGTTTCTTCAAAGATCGAAGGATAAGCAAAGATATGAGCATTCGATACTGCTTTTCTAATTTCTTCATTAGGAGCATATTCTTTAAAATCTATATTTTTAGTATTTTTACATAAATCAAATAATTCTTTAAATTTATTACCTTCTGATTTTTCAAACTCTGATCCATATACTTTAGTGGATGAATAAACTTCAACTGTAAAATCATCTCGTTTTTGATTTAATAATTCAACTGCTTTTACTAATACTGCAAGTCCACGCCATGGAGTTGAGGTATATATAATTTTAATTCTACCATTTGGTTTTTTAATATCTTTAAATGGATAGGTAGCGTTTTTAATAACAATGGATTTATATTCAGGTATTCCAAAATGTTCTCTAAACTTGTTATATTGCCAGTGGCTAACATAAACAAATAAATCAACAGAATCTACAAATTTACGATCTTTCATTAATTGAACATTAGGTTGATCATAGCTTAAATGTTGCCAAATAATATTAACTTTATCTTGTTTAATTAATTGTGGATGACAGATTGAGCCTACTAAATTAAAACCCTCTAAACTACCTTCTGGTAATTGTTTTATAAGTTGTTCTTTTAATATTTCTGTTCCGCCTTTAGGATTCATGCTTCTATTTCTACGTTTCTATTAATAAATAAACAGTCCATTTCAATTAAACAATCTCTATCGTATTTTAAATCAAAGATATCTACAAACTCAAATCCAAGATCATGTAAATAGGCAACCATTTCAGAGAATCGTGGGGTGCCTTTAGTATATTGAACAGTTTGTAATTCTAATAATAAAAACTTTGTATTAGCTATAATAGGAAGTGATCCTTGTATAATGTCTCTTTCTGCTCCTTGCACATCCATTTTTATAAGATCAAAACCCTCATCTGAGCCAAGTAAAGTTGATAAGGTTATTGCTTTTCTTTTTTCAGGTTCAAATTTATAATCTGTATTTTCAGGATATATTCCATTGCCTGTAGGAACGCCGTCTAAACATTTATAATAATTAACTTCTTCATCATCTGTTTTACCAAGCACAGCTATTTTATAATTACCAATTTCTTTTAATATTGATTCTTTTTCAGTATTAGCTTCAATCATTAAGACATCAGCAGTTGGATAATAATATTTAAAGGTTTTAGTCCATTCACCTTCATAAGCTCCAATATCTAAAACTTTATTAAAGTTAATATTTACTTTTCTGTAATACTCTAATCTCTTTCTATGATTATCCATTTAATCTTTTTACTTGTTTAATGCACTAATGTCAATCTCTGGTACTTTTACAAATACATCGCGTCTAATATCTTCAGGATAAACGGTGGTATCAGCTTTAACTTCTGCTTCGTCTTTATAAATATAACCTGTTTTTAAATTGGTTATAACTGTTTCAACTTCGCACTTAATTCTAATCTCTTCCATATTATTTAGCTATCGCACTTCTATTTACTTCCATAATAGATAATGTTCCACTTACTGTAGTATTATTTGTACAGCTTATTAATATAGCATCATTTTCTTGTAATACAATAGGTCCTGTTGCTAGATTACAATAAGTAGGTCCTACAATAGATGCATAAGATATAATAACAGTTGTAGCTAAAACTGAACTATAGACTAATACTTGAATTGTATTATTACCTGAATAATTAGCTATTTGAATATTTTGAATGATTGCACGAGCTGTAGCATTACATGTATATACAGTTGTATTAACTGTTGTTGTTGGATCGTAAAATGCGTTTTTATATACGTTAGACATATTAATTTTTAACTAGTATTCCTTGTATAATTGATGCACAACTATGTGTACCAGTGTTAACACTATACAACCATTGTATATCTGTTTTTTGTGTATAAGCAAAAGGTAAAGGTCTTGTTACACTATAATTTAATTGCCAAGTAGTTTGTAATACTACTAATGTTCTAGGATAAGTTAAATTGTTATCTGTAGAAGAAACTGAAAAATTAACATATCCAGATGCAGCATCTCCTTGATATTGGTCAATTCGTATTAAATAAAAAGTATAACCATTAGGAACAGTATAAAGCGATGCTTGGGTTTTACCAATACCAGGATTTATTTGACCATAAACAGTAGAGCCAACTTTTGCAGTAATAGTTCCAACATTTGTTTTTTGTCCTGTTCCAGGAACAGTTAATACCATATTATTAATTCTTAAATAAGAATTTGAAGTTGTGACATTAGATGTACCATTTAAATTTTTAACTTCAGAAATAACATTATAATTTGAATCTAAACCATTAATTAATACAGCTGCTTGTGTATTATCGGTTGTTGAATTACTAACTAAAGTCATTGTGGTTGCAGATGCAGGATATACATATTGAGAGGTATTTGTTAATTCCCATAAAATAGATTGTCCACCCATTGCACTAGATGTTCCAAGATTTGTAGTAAAAGCAAATATACTAACTGCACTAGATCCTGGCACCAAGCCTTGAGCGACTTGGAAAAAGTAATCTTCATTTGCTACATAACCTACATTGACATTATTACAACTCATTAGCAACTCCCTTGACTTATAAAAAACCACGCTTCCGCTTCATTTACATCTTGTACGTCTTGCGTAAAATTTGAATTAAGTTGATTTACAATATTCTCTAAAGTTTTATTTACTTGATCTAATTGACCAGGATCATATTGTGGTTTAGCGTCAGATAATCGGTTATATTTAATTTTTGCCATACATTATCCTCTATGTCCATCTGGTTGTATTTCTAAGTTAACTGTTCCCATACGCCACCAATCTCCAACATTACTACTTCCTAAAGTAACAGTTACAAATCTACCTCTTGCACGACAGCTTAAATAAGTAGTTGTAGAATATACAGGTAAGTTAATTTGTTTATAAGAACTTGATTGAGGATAGTTTAATACATTAATTTGCATATTAACTGTACCTGTCATATTTTTGAAATCCGGTAGAATTTTCTTAACAAACATAAAACTATCACCATCTGCAATAGAGATATCCGCAGTTTGAATATAAGAAGTCATAGCCGTTGATCCTGCATCATAACCATTTTCTTGATACCAAACTTGAGACATTCCACCATTAACATTATAACCATTAACAGCTGGTGTTAAATAAGTAGTGCTTGCAACAGTATTATATTGAGTAGCTACTGGATAATCAAATACATCTTTATCTGCCCATGTAGTTCTAGCTAATGTTCCAATAGTCCATAAATTATCTTTATAGTTATAGGTAACAACACTATCAATATATTGTGAATTAGATGATGGATAAAACCAACTTATTTCTGAAAATTTAGAATTAGATCCTGCATATATAATATTAGTACCAACCCCTGTATTTAAATTATTAAATACATAATCTTGGACTGTACAAGGAATTTGTTTAACTGTTCCGTCATACATATAGAAAGCATTATTAGACATCCAGAATACTACGTTTTGAGCTTCTACAGCGCAGTGTGGAGATATAGCACCACAATAATCACCTATTTGTGTAAATCCAAATGTATAAGGTGTACCAACATATTGCATTGCAAAAGCAGAAATATTAGAAAGTACTACTACAACTCCTCTTGTATAAACAGCTGTTACTAAATAATTACCTTGCGCTAATCTTTGAAATCCTGCAGTATTTACTGCATTTGGTGTATAGTTTGTATAATCACCTTGATCTGAAAACAACACTGTCATTGGATCAAACGTAGAAGTTGATCCTGGAGTTGTTTGTGTTCCAAAAAATACCACACTTCTATTAAGCGCATCAACTATCATATAATTAGATTTAGTAGGAGCTGTAGCAATTAATGTTGCTTTAGCAAAAGTTGGACTAGATAAAAAAGTATTTGTAGATAAATAATAAGAAGATCCACCAACAATAGTTGCAATTAAATCTTGACCAAAATTATCTAAAGCCCATATTCTTGTATCAAATGTTTTAACAGAAGCTGTGCTATAAGTTCCCCAAGTACCTGCTCCATATGCTCCTGCTGACCAACCATTACCATATTGTGTAGTTGGAAAACCAGCTGTTATATCAAAAGTAGCACCAGAGGCAGATCCTGAAGTTGTAATTGTTCCAGGTGTACCTAAACCATCTAAATTAATTGTAAAATTATTAGCATCAACAGTATTATACACTTGAAACTGCGATGCCATTGTTGTGTTATTAATATTAGTGTTTGAAACACTAACCCCTGATACAGATGAAAAAGTAACAAAATCACCTATTTGACAACCATTAGAAGTTGCAAGAACATTGACTAAAGTTGTTCCAGAAGTCATAGTAAATACAGCTGGAATAGTAGTTGATGAAGGAGTTACATCATAAAAAGTATTATTATAAACAACATAAAGTTTATTGTTTGTAGCTATTGCAGATAAAGATGCTCCACTATTAGCAACATAATTATGAATAGCTGTTGCATTACCTATAATAGTGTTTTGAGAAACGGGTTGCCAGCCACCTATCTTTTCTGGTACGCCATAACGAAATCTGACATTATCAGACATAATCCAACCACCTTGTGCACCATATGCAGAATCTTGTTGGTTAATTCCTGGTTTTGGAAACTGTAATTTAGTTACTGGCATAACACTTTATTATACTTATATATCTAATAAAGTGCTTTTATATCACTTTTTAAACCAAGCAGGAAGTCCTAAATGAGGTCTTTTATCGTAGATATTTTCTTTTGCACCGTCAGTTTTAATATCATTATAATGTAAAAACACCTGACCACAATCATCAAAAGTTAATGCATCTCTCCAATGTTCTAATTCATTTCCACGATACACTAACATATCACCAGGTTGTAATAATACTTTAACTCCTTTAGATTTAGATGGTTTATAATTACCTGTTGCTTTATCAACTCCACCTTTTGAAGCATCTGGCTCAAGATATATAGGCCAACATCCACCTCCTAAATGCATAGTGGTAGATATTTCACATGAGAATCTATCTTTATGACGATGAAGTACATCACCTTTTTTATAAATTCGTGCATAAGAATAATTAGGAATTAATTTTAATTCTGTTTGTTTTTCCATAATTGGTTGAACTTTAGTAAGTAAAGTTTCCATCACAATATCTGAATAATGAGAATATGTTTCTGGAACTTGAGCATCGTTCCACACGCCGAAATACTCGGTAAATTGACTTATATAACGTGAATCAAATAAAGTTCTTGCAACTTTTCGTTTCAATATAAAATATTGATAAGCAAAATCTGCTAATTCTTCCGATATAGCATTTTTTATGACTGTGTATTTTTTATCTTTGAAGCTCATTTTTTCTCCTTTATAGTTTCTTTAGTTTGTTCTCTAACTACATTAGTTATCATTTTTCTAACTGCTTGCAAGTTAAAATGAATAAATCTAAAGTCCTCGACTCCATTATCAACTACATATTCGTGCATTAAATACGCTGGAATAAATATCATAGTACCTGGTTTAGGGCGATAATTAATTTTATCAGTTCCAAGGGTTATATCATTTTCATTCTTTAAAGGTAATTGTGTAATTAGTTTAGCTGGTCGAGGATCGTGAAATAAAGGAAATGATGTTTTATCTGAACAACGTAAAAAATAAAAACCACTAATATGGTTATCATAATGCATGTGTGGGCTGTGATGACCTGCTCCTTTTTCTGCAAATTGTTGCACCCAAAACTCTGTCCAAAACAATTCATAATTAGTTAAATCATAACCCATGTGATCTAAAATATTCCATGAAGTTGCACCAATATATTCTTGTAATTCTTTTAAATCAGGATCTCCGACAAGCGATGTACTATGGTGGCTCATGCTATGATCGCCTATTTTTTTACCTAATGTTTTTTCTCTTTCTTTAATAGTTTTTTTATTATTGTCTTTTGCAGCTTTAATATATTTATCACAAACTTTATCTACATGACTTACCCATTCAGGTATTTCTATAGAATAAATAGGGGTTGAAAAATATAGTGATGAATTTAATTGATCTGTTTTCATATTATTTAAATGGATATCCAAGGTTCCAAATTACCAGACTGTATCTTACTCCTTTTGTAACTGGCCTAACCTCATGCCAAACAAAACTTGGGAATACACATATTGATCCACGTGGTAATATTTCAACACATTTCTTTTTAGGAGTTGGATCATCTTGATTTCTAAATTGAAACTCTAATTCACCACCTTCATACTCGCTTGGATCTGATAGGGAACATGTAACCGAGAGTTTTCTAATTTTACCATGAGTATCTGGATTAGATGGATTATCATATGCTGCCTCCCATGAATCGCAATGTGCGCCATAGTGTTGCTTTGGACCATATTTTGTAAATTGACACGATTCAGAAAAATCCCAATCAAAATTCCAATTAGCTAATCTATTTGCTTGATGTATATATGGTTGAATTTCTTTGTAGATCCAACGATCATTTAACCAAACAATATTTGAATCTCTTTTCTTTTTTAAATCTAAAATATCTTTTTCTTCTAAAGGTTTTCCTTGATTAATTTTATTTGTTTGTCCACCAGTTAATGCAAGTTGCTCCTGTTGTGATTTTCCATATTTAACTAACTCATCACAAAATCTAGGTGTGAGTACACTCTGGAAGTAATAGTAGTAGTTTTGCAAATTCATTTCTGTTATTAGAAATAATGAATTATAGGATATTTGTCAAGGTTAAGAAATTAGCTAATAGTAAGTGTTCCAGACACAGTGAATGTAGCTACTTTACAACTTCCAGCTGGTGCTGGTAATGTTGTAACTGTGTTTGTTCCTGGGGCTACTGCAAAATTAGCTGTTGAAGGTCCTCTGACAATAACTATACCTGAACCTCCTGATCCACCACTAGAAGGTATTACAGCTCCACCTCCACCACCACCTGTATTAACTGTTCCAGAAGTTGCTGCACCGGGTCCTCCGTTAGAACCTCCTGCTCCTCCTCCTCCTGTTCCTCCTGAAGGAGATGGACCAGTATTTGTTCCACCTCCACCACCACCTGAATAACTTACAGGAGATCCTGAAATACTATTTGATGAACCTGCTCCTCCTGGTCCTCCACCTGGTGAAGGAACTTGTGCATTTGAACCAGAAGCTCCTGCTCCACCTCCTCCTCCTGCTGAATATGATCCTGAGTATACGTTAGCTCCTCCTGGATTACCTTGAGGTGGTGATACTGGTGGTGTATTACCAGCTCCACCTGGTTGAACATTTCCTGATCCAGTTCCAGATCCTCCTCCAGATCCTCCATCTAATCCTTTTCCTGGAGAAGTAAGTCCGCCTCCTCCACCTCCACCTGCTGATGTTATTGTTGAAAATATTGAATTTGTTCCTGATGCACCTGATGCACATCCTGGTCCAAAAGTTCCACCTGCTCCAACTGTAATTGGATAAGAAAGTGAAGTTGAATATCCTGATAATATAATTTTTGTTCCCCCTGGAAAAGAAGATATATAACCTCCTGCTCCTCCTCCTCCTCCTCTTGGTCCACTTCCACCTCCTCCACCTCCAGCTACTACTAAATAATCTACTGAATAATTTATATTAGTTCCTGGTGTAGGCCACGTTCCGCTTTTCACCGCACTAAATTGACTCTTAATACTCCACACACCTGTTGCCTTGTTTAATTCTTTTACGATAACGATTCCTGAACCGCCTGCTCCTCCAGTTCTTCCACTTGAACTACCATCGGAAGCTCCTCCACCTCCACCTGAACCTGTATTAACTGTTCCTGCTGTACCATTTGTAGATCCTCTATTTCCACCTGGTCCTCCTCCACCTGATCCTCCTGCAGCTCCTGTTGGAGCATTAGCATTACCACCACCTCCACCACCACCTGCGTAAGTTACTGAATTTCCTGAAATTGTATTTGCTAAACCTGAACCTCCTGCAGAGTTAGTATTACCTGGTCTACATGCACCTGCAGAACCTGCTCCACCACCACCTGTTCCACCTGCACATGGTGAAGGACCTAAACCAGCTCCTCCTGCATTACCTTGTGGCGGACTTACTGGAGGTGTGTTTCCTGATGCAGCTGAAATTATACCATATCCTCCACCTCCTGATCCACCTGTTCCTCCTGGTCTATTTCCAGCAGGACTAGATCCTCCACCACCAAAACCTCCACCCGCTGATGTAATTGATGAAAATACTGAACATGATCCTTGTACACCATTACCATAATTAGTAGTAGCTCCACCTGCTCCTACTGTAATTGGATAACCTGTTGCTCCACAAACTGAAATTGAACAAGAAGTTCGATAACCACCTGCACCTCCTCCACCTGCAGAATTAGTACCATTAGCATCTGATCCACCACCACCTCCTCCACCAGCCACGACTAGTGTTTGAACTAATCTAGTTCCAGGTTGTGTTGTTAATGTTCCAGATGCTGTTTGAGATGTAACCGTGCACTTTCCAAACGATGTTGGATTAGGTACTCCGATGATACCGCCGTTAATCTTGGCCATAGGTTTAAGACTCCTTTAAGAAGCTACTTTGCCTGTAGCAACCCAAGATGATGAACTTGGAACCCAATTGTAAATATTTTTAGTAGAATCTTGAGCAGTCCATTGTTTATTAGCTTCATCCCAAATAATCATATAAGGAGCGTTATCGCCATACGTTGTAACTGTAGGATATGCAACGGGTGCGTTGTATACACCTTTATCTGTATCTAATATCCACGATCCGTAAGGCTGTGGCGGTGTAAATCCGTCAATGGTTGCATTATAAGTATAACCTATTCCTGCATAATTTTTTCTTTTAGCTTTTGTTTGATCTGCGGATAGTTGATTAGTGGTTGGATCAAAATGTTGATTAGCTCTTGTGTTATAAGAAGTTTGAACCCATCGTACGCCGTTCGCGGATAAAGGTACAATACTTGCAACTTTATATTCTGCTTGTACTGAATAGTCTCCACCATTAGAAAGTACATCATTGCTGTCTATAACAACAACTCTTAATACAATATTATTTTTGTCGATCTCTGCAAAATGTGCCATTTTATACTCCTGTGTTAATTATACTATATAAATTATTTAAAAGAAAGTCCATAGTTTTTAATTTGTAATTATCCTGTAAATTATCCTGTAAATTATCCTGTTGTTAATGTTCCAGATACTGTGAATGTAGCGACTTTGCAACCTCCTGGTGCTGATGTAACTGTATTAGTTCCAGGTGATACTGAAAATACTGCTCCTGCTGGTCCTCTAATTATAACGATTCCTGATCCGCCTGATCCTCCTGTACCAGCAGTTGGAGAACATTGTCCTACTCCACCTCCTCCACCTCCTGTATTAGATGTTCCTGATGTTGCTGTACCACCAATAGCTCCAGCTCCACCACCACCTGTTCCTCCTGCTCCACCAGTATTTGGACCACCACCATTTGCTCCACCTCCTCCACCACCTGCATAAATTATTGCACTACCTGAAATACTGTTTGGAGATCCTGCTCCTCCGCATCCTGCAAGAGTAGTACTACCACTACCACCTACAGCTCCTGCACCACCTCCGCCACCTGCTCCATATCTTCCACCAGCAGCATTAGGACTTCCTGTTCCACCATTATTACCTTGCGGAGGACTTACTGGTGGTGTATTACCTGCTGCTCCAGTAACACCATTTGCTCCAGCTCCACCTCCACCTGAACCTCCAGTTGCAGCAACGCCTCCTCCAGGTCCAGGAGCATTTCCTCCTCTACCTCCACCTGTGCTTGTGATTGTTGAAAAAATTGAATTTGATCCATTTGAAGCAACACCATTTCTAGCTCCACCTGCTCCACCTGCTCCAACTGTTATTGGATAACTTGTTATTCCTGTTAAAATTAATTTTGAAACTCCTGGTGAACAGTATGAAGTTCTGTAACCACCAGCTCCACCTCCTCCACCAATAGATCCTGTACTAGGTGATCCACAAGTCATTCCAGCACCTCCTGCTCCACCCGCCACGACTAAATAATCTACTGTCACTGGTCCAGCGTTTGTCCACTGTCCGTTTTTCTGATAATTGAATTGTTCTGCAAGTGTCCACTTTCCTGTTACAAAGGATGGTTGTTGAATGACCACGATTCCAGAGCCGCCATTACCACCTGCTCTATTAGTAGAATCTGATTGAATAGAACCTCCACCTCCTCCACCTCCAGTGTTAGCAGTTCCAGCTGTTCCTGAATTACAAGTTCCACCTGTTCCAGCAGCTCCTCCACCACCATTACCACCTATTCCAGCTGTTCCTCCTTGATATGTTCCTCCACCTCCACCACCTGCATAATATGATCCAGTTATAGGAAATAAACTTCCTGCTCCACCTGCTCCACCTGTAGAAGTAGTTCCAGCTGTTCCTGATGCAGAAGCTCCACCTCCACCTCCTCCACCATAATTAGGTCCTGCTGCTCCAGCTCCACCTGAATTTCCTTGTGGTGGACTAACTGGTGGTGTATTTCCTGCTGCTCCGCAATAACCTCCTGGTCCACCTCCGCCTCCACCCGATCCTCCTCCACCAGAACCTCCAGTTTTAGAAAGACCTTCACCATCTCCTGAAGCTCCTCCTCCACCAGTCGATACAATTGATGAAAATATTGATGGTGTTCCTGAACATCCTGAATTTGTTCCAGGTGATCCTATTCCTCCTGTACCACCTGATCCTACTGTAATTGGATAAGGACTATTTGGTGATATAGATAAAGTTCCAGATTGATAACCTCCAGCACCTCCTCCAGCTCCTCTTCTTCCTCCACCTCCACCACCTCCAGCAACAACTAAATAAGTAGCTACTTGTTGACTACAACGTGATGTAAATGTTCCTGATGCTGTAAATGTTTGAGAAGTAGTTTGATTGTTTATTACTACATTTGGTCCGATAATTCCGCCATTTGCCATAGCTCGAACCTCCGATTAACTTATTTGTTCGTAACTAATAATAGCATTCAAAGCAGAGTTTGCACTAGCTCCGCCAACGATTGATGTATTTTCTGTTAGATAGAAAGTATTGTTTTTGTCTATTACTGAAAGCGTTGCACTTGATGGTACAGAAATTGAAAATGCTATTGCGTATGACGTACCGCTGCCCGTTGCATTGGTGTTAAATTGTAATGTAACGTTGGTCGCTGCTGATGTTACGTTAGCAATTAAAATAGATTCTATTTTATAAACTGTTGCAGAGTTAGTAGCATTTGCCATTAACACTGTAGTTAAAGTTGTATTTAATAAAAAGGTAGTTGTGTTTCCGTAAATCGAGTTTACTTGTACTATATTTGGGTTAGCCATTTTTTAAATCTCCTTATTAATTATTATCCGAAAACTAGGGTTAAAGCAATAGATTTTCCAGCTGTAAT
>Ga0214219_1000050_pt1 | contig 62314 bp, 77 predicted proteins | sample TroBogypolimnion_26_FD_153057 | JGI IMG/M metagenome (GOLD analysis project Ga0214219, IMG submission 153057) | Freshwater microbial communities from Trout Bog Lake, WI - 25JUL2007 hypolimnion | ecosystem: Environmental > Aquatic > Freshwater > Lake > Hypolimnion/Profundal zone | place: Trout... | reverse complement strand
TAAAAGAAAGGCCAACTACTCAAACAATGCCAACTGCTTCTGAACTGCGACACCTATGTTCAATGAGTGTATTCTTAGATTCTGTAGTTGCGTCCGCACAGAGTGCTGCCAGGAGTGGCGAAACATACTATACAGTGGTTGTTCCTGAGATTCTTTCGATAGTGGATGTTGGTGATAGTCTTCGACACGAGTTTCCAGAGTGCAAGATCACTCGGCGGTGGTTTACAAGGATCTACGATATTTCATGGATTTAGAACTCCGGCTTTCCAACAAACATCTCCTGTGTAGATGCGCTCACAGTCTCGGCGACCTGCTCGATCGCATCAGTTCCAATTGAATACACCACACCGCCCGTGATAGCACCTGCTCCTACGGTCAGCTTGGCGAGATCCATGTAATCAACCGCTACATTCTTGGACCGGCGATCCAGAACGTAGAGTAAGGCAGCCACAATCATTACAGCTCCGACGACCATTGCAAGAGTCTGTGTATCCATTCTTTGTTCCGCCTCTGCTTTTTTTGATAGGGGTCTTGAACGAACTAGATATTGAGCGCCACTGTCTCAACAGGCTCCTTCTCATCGTCACTGAGTCCAAGATCCACATCCTCGCCCAGAGCAATGCGCGGTCTTTCTTCCTCCTCATCGTCTTCATCGTCTGTCTCAAACTCGACGACCTCGTTCTGTCCAAAGGTCAGTTTCGGTGCCTCGGGCATAGGCGTGTCCGAACGAGGCTCAGGCTCGGCGGCGGGCGTCGGCGCGGCAGCGGCTGTTACGGGAGCACGGAAATACGCCTTGCTGACATCCTTCCACGGGATGAAACTGTCGATAACCTCATTCAGGCAGGTACCGAGCAGAGTCTCGATGTCCCGGCGATTGCGAGCCTGTTGCTCAGACGAAACACCAATCGTCTTGAACAGATACGCGGCCGACCACGATGCGCGAGCACCTGCCTTGTAGAATGAATGAACGAACTTCTCAACGGACGGACGCTCAAAGTGAATGTCCACGTGAGCGGAATCGACCTGCTGGAGAGAGGCAAACGCACGGATGTAGCTAACAAACACTCCGAGCATAAGATCGTCGATGTAATCACATTTGGAGACCTTTGCAATACGATCAACCTCCTTGTTCAGAATCTCATCGGACCACTGAGGGACACGGGTAAGGAGGTTCTGAAACGTAGTGAGAGTCTGATCGGGCTGCTTATTCCTCTCCGCAGCGATCTTGGCGTTGTCGTAGATAGACCAGAGACCATCGGCAACGTGGGGGACGAGAACACGGCTAAGGTTTTCGCGAAGTGTCTGCTTAACGAACTCTGTGCTCATTTACTTAGACAGAGCGAATAGATGAAAGACAATACGGACGCAGAATGCCCAGACTCATCTTGATTCTCATGGTCAAGAACGAAGGGAAGATCATTGAACGGTGTATGAAGTCCGTTGAGGGCGTGGTCGACGCATACGTAATTACCGATACGGGGTCGTCGGACAACACAACCGATATTGCCCTTGATTTTTTGAATACTCACGAGGGCTGTCTCGAGGTGAATACGTGGGAGAACTTTGGTCATAATCGCACCCTCAGTTTTCAGAATGCCCAGGGATACTGCCTCGCGAAGGGTTGGGATATAAAGGATACATACGGCCTTCTGCTTGATGCCGACATGGAGTTTGTTCCAGGGACCCTCAAGGACCAGGCTCTTGGCGAGGTTGGTTATACACTACTTCAAGTTGCCGGGACCCTCGAATATCCAAACACTCGCCTTGTTCGTATGGACTACGACTGGGTTTGTAGGGGCGTCACGCACGAATACTGGGATGGTCAGACACAGTTCCTCGATAAGAAGATCGGCTACATCAATGATCACAACGATGGTGGTTGTAAGAGCGACAAGTTCCCTCGCGATCTCGCGCTCCTGATGAAGGGACTTGATGAAGATCCTACGAATGTGCGCTACATGTTCTATATTGCCCAGACATACCACTGCATGGAAAAGTGGACTGATGCGATCAAGTGGTATACGAAGCGCATTGACTCGGGCGGGTGGTTCGAGGAAGTCTGGTATTCAATGTACATGATCGCAAAGACGTACATGGCCCTGAACAATACACCCGACGCGGAACACTGGGTTCAGAAGGCATACGAGTTTCGGTCAAGTCGGTCAGAGGCACTGTATCACCTTTGCAAGTATCTGCGTATCAAGGGAGAGTGTTATAAGGCCATGCACTACATTCAGCTTGGGAAGAAGATCCCCATCACTACAGATGCGCTGTTCATCGAGAGGGACGTGTATGATGGACTCTTCGATTACGAGGAGACGATTGTCAGGTTTTACGTTCAGAGTTCTATCCTTGATGGACTGAAGGTGAGCATGAAGTATCTGTTAACCGGTACTCAGAACAACGACAATGTATACACCAACCTGCCTTTCTACATCGATTCCTTGAATGCAGATATAAGTCCGTATCCTGTGATCCACGATTTGTTTGGATTCGACTATCATCCCTCATCGGTTTCAGTCTGTGGAAATGTTCACAATGTTCGTTTCGTCAATTACGCAATCAACCAAACGGACGGGAGTTACATGATGAAAAATGGCAAGTATTCGGCTGACAACAACGTGCGTACACAGAATGCCGTGTCAATCAATGGTGTTGTGAAACGTATGAACGATGCTTCTGTCACAATGCCTCGTCGCGATTCGTTCATTAAGGGGCTGGAGGACGTTCGTATTTATCGCAACGCAAGAATGAACATGTCATTCACCGCTGCCTCTTTTGAGTTCAGCGAAAAGATCCGAATTGTGCGCGGTAAGTACGATCTGAACGGTGAGTATTCGGATTGCGTCGTCGTCAACTCTCCTACCAATCAGGAATGTGAAAAGAACTGGATTCCGATTGACATGTCGGATGATGTGATCTATCGCTGGCATCCGATGGAGATCGGAACGTTTCACGGTTCAGACATTGTTATTCACACGAAGTATACGACACCGTGGATCTTCAAGCATTTTCGCGGTTCTGCAAGCCCAGTGATGGTCGGAAATGAGTACTGGACTCTTGTTCACTTTGTTGAATACTCAACGCCTCGCAAGTATTTTCACTGTTTCGTCATTCTTGATGAAACATACAAGCCGAAGCGTGTCTCGACACCGTTTGTGTTCAGGCAAAAAACGATCGAGTATTGCTTGGGTATTACGATGAAGGGACTGATCGCAACATGTTTCGTATCTACAATGGACGATAACCCTGTTATTGTGACGTTCGACACGGCTCAGTTAGGGTGGCTTCAAGTATAGAGCTGACGCCACGATTCATTGAATACCTTGCCCGTATCTACCAGAATGTGCTTGGCATCATCGGGTGAGATTGTCATGGGCAACTTGATGGGCATGTAGAACTTGTACCCCTTAGCCGTCTTTTCATCGGCAATACGCAGGAGGTTGATACGAGTCACCAGTGTCTCGACGGCACGGATTAGGACGCGCACACCTTCCTCCTCATTCGAATACTCAGAGATGAGATACTTGATCGCTTCATCCGAGATCTTGAGGTCGTTCACCATCTTGATACGATCGAGGATCTGAGGCCATACGTACTGCTGGACGATAACCTTCTTGTCGTCGGCTGTGTATCCAGTACAGTTGATCACCTGCATACGATCCTTGAGGATTGGGTGGATCTTCGTCTCATCGTTGAACGAGAAGACAAACAGGCATTGCGAGAGGTCGAAATCGACGCCCGCAAAGTACCTGTCGTGAAACTGACTATTCTGTGTGCGATCCGTGAGGTGGATCAGCATGGAGACGATCTCTTCGCCGTGGGCCGTAGTTGACACCTTGTCGAGCTCGTCGAAGTAGATGACCGGGTTCATACACCTCGCAGTCATGATACAGTCAGCAATACGGCCCCATGTAGCCCCCTCGTAGGTGTACGAGTGACCCACGAAGTTCGACGCATCGGACGCACCTCCCAAGGAGAAGAACTCAAACGGACGCTTGAGAACCTCGGCGACACCATGCTTGGCGAAGCTCGTCTTACCAACACCCATCGGACCCTTGAGAGCAATCACGTTACCCACGGACGACGGATTAGCGATCCACTGGGCCACGATCTGCATGATCTGTGTCTTGGCAGCATCCATACCGTAGACTGCCTTGTCAAGCGTCTCCTTTGTGGTGGAGAGGAACTTCGAACAGTCATCCTTGCTCTTCTCGAAATTCACAGGTAGAGGAACAATCTCTCCGAACGGGATACGGAGAAATCCATCTACCCAGGTCCGAAGCTTATGGACCTCTCCGCCATCGGCATCCATCTCGTTCAGGATATCGATCTTGCGAATGACAGTTGCCTTGAGCTGGTCGGCGATCGGCAAAGCAAGAACCCGGAACTTGTGCGGAATCTCACCGTCCTTGACGAGCTTAGCGAGACCCTTCATCTGATCATTCAACTTACGCTTCTTGGACTTGGACAGTTCCTCGTAGTATTCCTCCTCCTCGTCATTGAGACTGAGGGCGGGACTTTCGACCTCGTCCTTCTCGCGACGCTGCCGGCGGCCGCGGTGACTCTGGGGAACATACTTGGACATTAGGTGGTCGATGAACTCCTCCTCTGACTCCTCCTCGTCGGATTCCTCTTGCTCGATGTCAATACGACTAGGGCCACCCTTCTGGATTGTATGGATATGAAGCTTGACGGATACCTTGGCTCCCTTGGGAATACGGAACTCCTCCTCGTCTTCCGACTCCTCCTCGTCTTCGTCTTCGTCTTCGGACTCCTCCTCAGACTCCTCTACCTGGAAATCAGAGTCCTCGGAGTCATCCTCCTCTTGCTTGGTCTTGAGAGTGTCGTCGTCAACCCATACTACGGGATCTGCACGCTTACGAAGATTGTATCTCTTAGGAGGCATTCTTGCTGGCTCTCAATATTTAAAACAAAGTAACTTCCATTTTATAATGGACGACATCGCAGGAATCATAGAAGATCTCGAACTTGAGAACGATAAGGCTATGGCTTCCGATCCAGGTATTAAAAAGAGCTTATCTATCGTCGAGGCATTCATCAAGCACCACCCTGTAATGTGTTATGGTGGAACCGCCATCAACAATCTTCTTCCTCCCAAGGAACGTTTCTACAATCCTAAGACGGACGTTCCCGACTATGATTTTTTCAGCAAGACTCCTCAAGAGCACTCGGTTATCATCGCAAATCAGTTGATCAAGTCGGGAGTGGAAAACGTCGAAGTCAAACCGGGAATACACCTGGGCACATTTAAGGTCTTTGCCGATTTCACGGGTGTTGCGGATATCACGTTTCTCGACGAGAAGATCTTTGATAATTTATGGTCGGATGCAGTGACGATTGGCAAGATTCACTACGTGCCCCCGAACTTTCTGAGAATGTCCATGTACCTCGAGTTATCCCGTCCTCGTGGAGATGTTAGCCGTTGGGAGAAAGTATATAGTCGTCTTCAACTTCTCAATAAGCATTATCCCAGCACGTGTCCTAAGACAACGAAGCGGGTTCACGCGGATATCGATGAAGCTCAGCGGAAAGAGGTCGAAACGCTACTAAGGAAAGAGTCTGTGATCTTGCTAGGTGTCACTGCGTACGAGATTCACGTCCACAAGAATTGGACAAACCCGGTCATGTTGCTCGCAGAAAAGGATACAATCGAACGTCTGACAAAGGGCAAGGAGGTAGTCATTGACGAGGAGACGGAGATTCTGCCGCGCCGCCATACTGTCATGGACTCAAATGGCAAGTCGGCCATTCGGTATTATGAAACGTCAGCTTGTCACAGCTATCATACTCTGCCCAATGGTATTCGTGTTGCGAGTATTCCCACAATCTTGCAGTTCTTTTTCGCTTACGTATATTCCGTAGGCCCTCATCAGGAAAACGTGGCCAGTATGTTGTGTATTGCCCAGAGGCTCATGGATGTCGCAAAGTCTAAATCGAAACGTCGATTTTCTATTTTGATTCCTAAGGACTGCCTTGGGAAGCAAGAGAGTTTTATCGAGATGAAACGACACAAGTCAGAACTGTATACAGAACTGTCAAAGAACAAGGAATCGCCCGAGTTTGTCAGGTACTTTTTCAGTTACAATCCTAAGGATCCTGCAACACGCCGAAATAGTATCAAGAAGCTACTGAAGAAGACCCGTTCTGAACGGGTTAAAGGTTTGTAAACGCAAGGATTCTGGCTGTTCCTGAAGCCACGGATGGGGCATTGTACGGCAGACCTGTACACGTCGGGCATACTCCACCGGTAGACACTTCCTTGACACCTTCGAGGAACTGAAGATAGTTGTTGTAGCTGTTCTTAATACGCATGTTAATCGCATTCGGTGAAGTTGCGTTGAACTGTTGATACATCATGCGCAGACGAATCTGTGCTGTTACATCTGCAGAATCACGAAGACGCATTGCCTGAATCCCACTCAGAGACGAAGAGTTTTGACCACCAGCACTCATTACTCATCACTGAGAAGTTAAACGACCCGTGTACCAAGTGATGTCAAAATACGGAGGAGCGGCCGGATGTACCGTCATATCATTTGACGGGATAACCGTTGAGAGCGCTTCGATCTCGGACACCGGTAAGCAACGAGGATAGTACCTGACATCGGCTAACACACCGTCCCAATTCGATCCCATCGTGACGGGGCTCGTATTCTGCTTGGGAAGTTGCGCCAGTGCATGATGAAGACGGAGGATTCCATCGATGTAGATGTCCATTGCGTCCTGATCCACTACGATGGCAACATGTATCCACTTTGCTGCAGGGATACTGTTAATCAATACAGTCTCCTTCGTTCCGTATGTATCAACAGCAACGACAAACGCGTTAGAGGTTGTGTCGAGGTACAGCCCAGGGCAGTCGTCCTTTGTGAAGATCGGTCTCTGTGATCCATAGTTCACGGTGAAATCATTGATAAGAACCCAGCAGGTGTAAGTGAATGCGATACCCTGTTGCTGGTTTTGAGAACGGGGCATGTCACCCGAGCTTGTCTGTTTGGTATTTCCCGCCATTGAACCTGCAACTAAGACAGTTGCGTCCGTGGTTGGCGGTTTGCTCGCACCAACAATATTCCAGATGATTAGGGCGATAACGACGATGCCGACTATAAAGATTAACCCTCCGATGATAGTCATTGCTTTCTACTTAGAAACAAAGCCTCTTGCAGTGAACCGTATTCCATTCCGTTTCATATCGGCTACTGGTTTGGGTAATTCCCGAGGCGGTGGTTTGAAGATCATCTTTTCGACAGGGCTTGTTCTCTGCCATTCAATCGTCTTGTCATCAATGACTCGATCACCCATCTTGTAGATATAATGAATACGCGTTGGATCTGACCTATATTCGTTAGTTAAAAATCTGTTCTTTGTTAGACGGATAGCCCAATCAAAGTCTTCACCGGTCTTCAGATCATTAAACGAAATAAACTTCGCTACATCTGTCATGATAACGTTCAGATGATTTGGTGGCCGAGTAAAGACATCGTCGTATGCCATCATTGATGTTTCATCGTATTCGATGCTGTGAGTGAACGTATACTGATTGATCTGTCCGCGTAATCTCATGACATGATAGCTGTTGGCAATACATTCGGCTGCATCTTGAAAGTAGGCATCGGTTACATCGTCGTCATCGTCAATGAAGGACATGTACTTTCCTTTAGCAGATGTCTTGAGTTCCTGACGCTTCGTTCCGATTGATTTTTCCCTGTTGTCGAATGACACACAAATCTCAATGCGAAGAGTTGGACAGATGCGCGCCCATTTTTCATTAATCGAATCCACCAGCGACTGGAAGGAAACCTCACGTCCCGATATGGTGGGGATTAAGATGCTCCAGTCATAGTCATACGACTTGCGACTGATGTAGTTATACATGTCATCATTCCAGTATCCTTGGTTTTTGTTGTATAATGCGTCTCCCTTTTCAGGAAAACCAGTCCCAGGGTGTTCGTGCCGTATGATACAGTGAGATATATAGACGGAATTCTGCGGCGTGCAAAAATCAGTAAACTCCGTATCACAGAAAAGGCTCTTGTAGGATGGATGGTAAATGTACCCAAATTTCTCATACATTTTACGCCCTAGGATTGACAGTGTATTTAGCTTTTCTCCTTGCGTCCCGTCATTGATCCAGACAATACCCTTCGTATCAGGGAATCTGGCCGCCATGTGAGATCGAATTATATCGTCGTATCCGTTCACTTGGGGAATCATGTCGTCCGAAACCAATACAACGATATCCCACTGCCACGAAATCCTATTCATGTCGGCATTTGCAGCCTCGATCTTAGTCTTGTTATCGCCAAAGAACATCATCTTCCACGCCACAACTTCAATGGTCCGCATCAGCTCATCTTTCATGAATGTATTCGTCATCGTTTCGTCGTCGTTGTCACACGAAACGCAAATACCAAGGAGATCCTTTCTATTTGCGAGTTGGACGTAACGTCTCAGAGTTGATATCACTTGTCTTGGTCTTGATCGTGTTGGGCATTTGAGAAGTATTCGCATTGTGATTAGGTTGTAAAACTTCTGACAGTTTTGCCCGAAGAGTCTAAGATTCCAAACGTGAAGTTGTATCCAAAGAAGTTAGCACTTGACGCTGGGTTTGTACCACCGGATCCGGCCGCTGATGACGAAGACTGAACAATCGACGAGCAGTTGGTTCCAGATGCATAAAAGGAAGACGCATCGGCAGGACCTAGCATGTTCGGGTACGACTTTACGTTACACACACTTCCGGAGAATCCTCCTCCGCCTCCAACCGTAATGTCACCCACGGCAGGTCTGGAAACACCGGGCAGAAGAGCAGACTTGACCAGGTTTCCATTGATGTACACATCTACGTTACGCTGGAAGCACGTTACGGTTACAGCAAACCACGTCTGAAGAGGGACGTTTTCAACTGTCACAGTGAACAGATCTCCCGTGGCCCCGGCGCCATTTGCTGGTGCCGGTGAGGATGCTCCCGAGCTTACGGAGTCACTACCAAAGACTGAGATTGAAACATCAAGGTTGTTATCTGTGGCAGAAAGCGAAATGTTCGGATTCGTAATGTATTGATTCGTGGCATCTGCTCTCGTCAGAATGGGCTTCGCTTGTCCGAACGCATAGTCCCAGTCCTTGATGTACATCCAAAACTGAATTCCGTAATCGGAGCCCGCGGCGATGGGGACACTTGCTGCAGGGATTACTGTTCCTGACTTTCCATCAATGGGCAGAGGAGCATTATCAACCGCAGATGAGGAAGACACGGATGGCGCAGACCATGGTAACGATATGCCACCAACGGCCGTATAGATAATATAGACAGTAAACGAAATCAGCGCAAGGCCGACAAGAACGATTAACAGTTTCCACATAACGTTAAGGGTGTTGAATGAAGATGATGACTGTGGCAATGGGTACGCCGGCGTCAACTGGAAAAGCGGAGCAGACATTTATCGTTTACAAAGGATCTTTATTAAAGGAGCAATGGAAAAACGGACAGCTCTTGCTCAAAAACCAATACCTATAATGTTCTGTAATAACTGTGGGGGGAAAGGGCATCTATTCAGGGGATGTATGGATCCAGTGCTTTCCTGTGGAATTATACTCATAGACAAACCTATTCTACCCGTTAACTTGAATACTACACGGGTTCTGATGATCCGGCGCAAGGACAGTATGAGTTTCGCCGAGTTCATGCGAGGCAAGTACGACCCGGCGAATACTGAGTACGTAGGGCTCCTGATTGGAAACATGACGATCGAGGAACAGACGGCGATCCGGAATCAGACCTTCGAGACGTTGTGGAAGACCCTGTGGGGGGATGATCATGCGTCCGCTGATTTCATTGCGTCGAGAGATAAGTTCAATCAACTCGATCGCATTTCTCTCGTTCAAAACAACCCGTCTGTGTACGCGGAACCCGAGTGGGGGTTCCCAAAGGGTCGTAGGGTTCGTAACGAGTCGGATGTAGATTGTGCGATTCGCGAGTTCACAGAGGAGACGAACATTGACCGCGATGCATACCTCGTTCTTCGAAACATTCGTCTCGAGGAAACATTCGAGGGACTGAATGGCGTTCAGTATCGTCATGTCTACTTTGTGGCCGTGCTGACACAACCCGATCAAATCAATTTGAATCAGCGGTTTACTGCGATGCAGCGCCGTGAAATCTCGGGAATCAGTTGGAAGACCTTCGCGGAGTGCGAGTCTCATGTACGACCTCATCACGTTCAGAGACAGGCCATGATTGATCAACTCAAGAGCATCGTTGAAACATTCGAAACGGTGTAGCAAGTAAGTATAATGATTACAATCATCACACCGTGCTCCCGCTCAGACAATCTGAAGATGATGTATGCGTCGATTCAGTTTGATTTGATTCGTCGCTGGATCATTATCTACGATACGACGCGGACACGAGGGATCTATACTACCCATTTTGATCATCCGCAGATCGTTGAGCTTGGACATGTCAGCCCCATTGGGTCATGCTCTGGAAACAGTCAACGTAACGTAGGGCTTTCCATGGTATCTGATGGAATGGTGTATTTTTTGGACGACGATAACATTGTCCATCCCGAGTTTTGGAAACTCACAGTTGGGTTCGATACACACCATTTTTACACGTGGGATCAGCTTCGAAACGATGAGTTCGCAAACAAGCCAGGTGGAATCTTGGGAGGAGAGGAACCTCGTCTTCGCAAGATTGATACGGCTCAGTATATTGTTCCTAGGCACATGTGTCGGCCTTGGCAAGAGTCACTGTATTGGGCGGATGGAGTCTTTATCGAAGAGATCTACAATCAACATACGAAGCGACACGTGTACATACCCACGGTCGCAGCATACTACAATGCTCTTAGGAAGTGAAACGGAACCCTGCAAAGTAGACGGTTAAGCAATAAGCCACTACACTAATCGTAAAAATCCACCACCATACAGGGAATACAGTCGATTCCCTGTCGGTTGCCCCGAACGGGCGAATCCGTCCATTACGCCCGAAGGCGATAGACGGTTTCAGGTAAAGGAAGATGGATACGAGAAACAGATAGATAGTCACCATCCACATCCGATGGTTGCTCCGAGTGATATCCATTGTTTATGAGCAACGCAAATGTTTCCGCTTGAAAGACAATGAGCCGAGCGTATGTGCTTCCCAACCGAAAGGCATTTGCTGATGCCATCACACGTGTCTTCATGAAATACAGGGAAAAGGATAAGGATCCACTCGCCGAGGATGATAAAGACATCGATCTTTGCTTGAAGCAGACATCGGGCAACAATCGGGAGCTTTTTCCATACCAAAAGATTATTCGCGACTACCTGAAGATTGAGACACCGTATAGAGGTATTCTTGTGTATCACGGTTTGGGATCTGGAAAAACGTGCTCATCGATCGCAGTTGCCGAGTCGCTGTTATCAACGTCCAATGTATTCGTCATGGTTCCAGCGGCACTGGAAGAGAACTACCGCGGCGAGATTCTCAAGTGCGGTGATCCGGTCTACGCCATTGAACAGAATTGGGTACGAACTGCCCTCACGGAGGAGACTCGTGTAGAAGGCAAGAAGCTCGGCATTTCGGACAAATTCATGGACAAACACAGTCGATTCTACGTAACGGTTCCTGGTGGCGAACCCAATTTCACGACCTTTTCTAAGCAGGATCAATCTGTTATTCGTGAACAAATCAAGGACGTCATCGATAGCAGGTTTCACTTTGTTCGCTACAATGGATTGACTTCAACGAACATTGCGAAACATGTTGAGCCCGGAATGTACGACGATAGCGTTATCATCATTGACGAAGTCCACAACTTGATCTCGCGTGTCATCAATGAGTCTGATATTACAGGCAAGCTGTATGAGGCAATCTATCACGCCAAGCGATGCAAGGTGGTAGCATTGTCTGGAACTCCCGTGATCAATCGGCCCAATGAGATCTCATACTTGATGAATATGCTTCGCGGACCTATCGAACGCATTACAATTCCGTTCAAGACCATCTCGTCTTGGGATGAAGAACGAATCACCAAAGCGTTTCGTGAGATTCCCGATGTAGACACAATCGAGTTCAATGCGCTTAAGAAACACGTCATGGTTACTCGTAACCCCCCTCAGTTTCGGTCCACATACAATGGAGACGGTGACCGTATTGCCGTTCAGTACAAGAAAGACATGCCATATATTCCTCAGGCTGTCGATTGGATTGCCTCCATCAAAGAGAAGATCGAAACAGGTGTGGGTGGAGGTGAAATTGCTTCGGAGCGTGCGACAACAGAAGAGTTCACATGCCTCCCCACAAACTATGAAGAGTTTGCAAACCTCTTTCTAGATGGTCTCAACATTAAGAACCCGATGATGTTTCGTCGGCGCATTCAGGGACTCGTTTCATACTTCAAGGGTGCCGATGAACGCCTGATTCCTCGTCGCGTAGACGACGAACAAATGCTAGAACGAATTCCGATGTCAACTGAACAGTTCACACGATACCTTGAGGTCCGTTGGATTGAAATGAAGATCGATTCTCGTCGCAATCGATCCTCTCTTGATGATGATCTGGGAACCTACCGCGTTCCGTCTCGTCTTGCTTGTAATTTCATGATCCCTCCCGAGTTACGAGATGAAGTGCCCACTATTCAAATCAACGAGCGAGACGTTCCCGACAAGGAAGAGATGTTGAAGAGATTGAGATCAAAACCCGAACGGTTCCTATCCGAGAAGGCACTGGAAGTATTCAGTCCCAAACTACTGAAGATACTGAGAAACGTGAAGGCATCTGGGGACAGCAATCAGTTTGTGTACTCCCAGTATCGGTCACTGGAAGGTCTTGGCGTCTTTTCGGCGATCTTGGACGCTGCCGGATGGCAACAATACAAGATTGTGAAACAAGCTGGACAATGGGTGGAGAGCCCTGATCTGACAGAACGACCTGCCTACACATTCTACACCGGTGAGGAGGACGCCGAAGAACGCGATCTGACCCGTCAGATCTTTAACGGGACATACAGTAAAAACTTCCCGGCGTCCCTGAAAGAGAGTGTGGAAAAGCGCGGAAAGAAGATCTTGTCTCTGTTGATGGCCTCAAGCAGTGGTGCGGAAGGTATTACTCTGGCAAATGTTCGGCACGTTCACATCATGGAACCTCATTGGACCCCCGCTCGTCATGACCAGGTCATAGGCCGTGCGATTCGTATCTGCTCTCACGCCACTCTGCCAATGGATGAACGTACCGTCAAGGTCAGTTTTTATGTCTCCGTGTTCACGGAAGAACAATCCAAGTCAGCCGAATTTCCGAACATTGTGGCCATTCGTCGCAATGATACGTCGATGCGGAGATACGAAGGAGAACCCGTGGAAGCCTTCATGTCAACAGACGAGTATCTCTACGAGACTGCATATGAAAAGGAACGCATCAGCCAAAAGATTGGGTTATTGCTCAAAGAGTCGGCCGTAGATTGCGAGATTCACCGTAAGCTTCACGCCCGTGAGAAACCCATTGTTTCCTGTATGCGGTTTGACAGCACCACAGGAGCTGAAGACCTGGCCTTTACGCCAAACATTAAGAATGAAGACACAGATGCGACTGTGTTACGCAACACATCTCGCAAGCACCGTCGTCTACAAAAGGTGATGATCAAGGGGCTATTGCTACTCATTGATCCCGATACAAAGGAAGTCTTCGACGGACCAGCATGGGACGATAATCAGCGTCTTCTTCGAATGGGCGAGATGATCAATTCAACTTCAATACGGTTTCTACTTTGATGAGTTTGCGTTCCTCACGTCATCCAGCCAACTCGCACATACCGTATCCCATGTCTTGAACGTATACTTGCTAGCATTCTCAGTCTTGCTCGACAGAGTATCGATTGCCCGGCCCATCGCATCCGCAACATCGTCGGGAGAGAATGTAGGCGCCCACAGTCCCAGAGGCATTGTTCCAGCCGTGTAGCACCGTGGTCCGGCAGGAATGAACTCGGCAACTGAAGTATCCAGAAACGAACGGTACGTTCCAATATCCGTCACCACCTGCGGAGCACCTGTGTAGAGATGCTCAATCTGACACAGACCAAATCCCTCGCCGTCTGAGGTATTGATACCAATATCACAGGCGTTGTAGAGCTCATTGATTGTATCATCCGAGAGAGCCTTATTGTTCATATCACCCGTGTCAACGATGATCATACGCTTCCCAAGTTCCTCGACACTGAGACCATTGGCAATAAGTTCTGTATTGTAGATACGAGCAATGTCGTAGTATGCACCCTGATTGACATTGATGCTCGTAACAAACAACATATAATACGGCTTCGTAGTATCCTGCTTGAGAAGGCGAACAAACCCCATGATCGCGAGGTCAAGACGCTTGCGGAAGCTGTTGCGATTCACATTGAGGAACAGAACCGAATCCGAGCTCATGTTCATACGAGCCCGAATGCTATTGCGAACAGATGGTGTCACCTTGCTAAAGACAGACGAATCCACCGCGTGCTCGAGAATACTCAGATCGGCGGCAGGACCATACTTCCTGTACACATCTTCCCATGACTGTGTGAAGCAATAGATACGATCGGCATTCTTGTTCATGGTCTCAATCAGTGGAGGCGCAATACCCTCGTACACCTGATCGACATACAGCCAGAGCTTGTACGGAGTCTCACCCTTCTTGAACTTCATTGCCTCGATGAAACGATGGATGATAAGCGGATCATTATAGATCATGACAATGTCTGGATTCACCATCTCAAGGTACTCGTGGATCTTGTTGAAACCAAATCCCTCCTCCTTAGGATCCTCATTCGCCGCTGCGTCGTAGGCGACAATTCCAGTAGGGACCTTGCGAACAAACTCACGCTTGGGGTGACGCTGAAATCCAAAATGATACGTCTTCACAGCGGGAGCCAGCTTCGTCAACTGCTTTAGCAGGTTATATGCCACCTTCGAGTACCCTGTCGTCTGATCAACGTGTGTGCTCACAAGAACAAATCTCATTACTGTTGTAGTCTTTTCTCTACGTAAATCACAAATGCAGGTCAACAACACTCAGGATTACATTAGTCAGAAGAAGCGACAGATCATCGCTAAGTCGATTTCAGTTGCGTCTCCTCAGCAGAAGAGCCGTACTAACCAGCTATATCTTGCCGTCGCCGGAAACGGTGCGGATCAGTACAATCGCTTTGTCAGTGCTCCCGGTCGCAACAATATCTACGGTGCTCCACTTGGTAAGACATTCACATCCGTCTGCTGCAAGCCGGCGAACGCTAGTACACTGGCGTACACACCTCCTGCTGGATACACTACGATCTGTCCGTATCTTGCCTAAACAAACCCTCTGTCTTCTATACAATAGTATGCCTGGTGGTCTAATTCAATTAGCCGGCGTCGGAGCCCAGAATGAACTCGTCAATGGAAATCCTTCCATGACGCATTTTCGGGCTGTGTACCGCCGTCACACGAACTTTGCAATGGAGTCGATCCGAATGTCTTTCACCGGTACGAACTTATCGTTCGCACAAACCAGCACACGAACAATTTCGTGTCGTATCGATCGCTATGCACAGCTCCTTATGGATACATATTTGATTATCACGCTCCCGGATGTTTGGTCTCCACTGTCATACCTGGGTCTCGGCGTATCACCTCCTGATGGATATGACAAACGTTCGAACTCAATTGGATACGAATTCAAGTGGATCAAGAATATCGGTTACAACCTGATCGATAAGATCACTATCACGGCCAACGGTCAGGTTCTTCAAACTCTGACGGGCGAGTGGCTCAAGATGTATTCCTACTTGACACACGACTCAAATAAGCGTAAGGTCGTTGATCAGATGGTTGGCAACGTCCCTGAGCTCTATGATCCGGCAAATGGAAACGGACGTGCCAATCAGTACCCCCACGCAGTGGCCCCTACTGCCTATCCGGGCCTGACGCCAAACACTCTCATTCCCGAGCCGTCCATTCGCTCTCGTCAGCTCACCATTCCTCTTCACTTCTGGTTCTGTGAGAATCCTGGTCTGGCTCTTCCATTGGTGGCAATGCAGAACTCGGACGTATACATTAACGTCACGTATCGCCCTCTTGCGGATCTATATACAGTTATTGATACCGACAGCACATCCCATACGTACGGACAGCGTATCGCACCGACAAAGCTGGGAATCGGCATGTTCTTGTCGCCACCGAATCCGAACGGGACACCCAGCCAACCCGGGTTGTCATCCTTTTTCCCCGACCCATGGCTCGAGGGCAATTTCGTATATGTGACCGATATGGAGATGAATCAACTAGCCTCTGCAGATCAGACATTCCTAGTCAAGACGATCAATTACATCAGTAACTCGGGTCAGTATGGTTCGAGTGATATGTTGGTTCCCGCTTTCAATCTGGTGACACGCATGGTGTTTTCAGCGCAGCGGACAGATAAGATCCTCACGAATGACTGGGACAATTACACGAATTGGGACGATCCTCATGCTGCCCCGTTTACAACAACGAACACAGACGTCTTCTCAAGTCTGACCAATTCGAGTCAGTCGCAGACATTCTTGTATTCGAGTGGTCAGCAGCAAATCACATCGGTTTCCCCTCGTGATCCGGTCATTGACGGTCTCATTCTGCTTGATGGCAAAGAACGATTTTCTATAAAACCGGTCAGCTACTTTTCATTGATTCAGATGTACAAGCACACAACAGGAGAGGCTCCTGGTCTTCCAGGTGTCTATCAGTATTCCTTTGCCCTCAATAACGACATGTATCAGCCAAGCGGCGCACTCAATGCCAGCATGTTTAACAAGACAATTCTCAGATTGACACTACAGCAACCAATTCCGACGGCAGCTGGTATTCAGTCGCAGCAGGTTCAGACTGTTCTGAAATCAAGCGTATTCAGTCCCAACCCTGTTATCATTCCGACCGACCAGTGTCCTCTGTATGATCCCTCGGAGCTTGTGACTATTGTTGTCAACACAAACGGAGACAATGTCATCTTTGCTTATACGTACGACGTAGGCGTCTACGTAGAAGCGATCAACTTTTTACGCATCACAAGTGGTCTCGCGAATTTCGTATTTGCTAACTAACAATGAGCGTGACAATCAAACAAGCAACATGGGGCGACGAGACTCAGGCCACGGACATTACGGAAAGTATTCAAAAACAAATCAAGAATGGGTCCATCAACTTAGTCGCAAATTCAAGCCTGATGCCTGCCGTGGCACTGTTTAACACTGTCGCAAACTTATCGGATGACGATAAGGCAGATATAAAAACACAGGCAATCGCAAATTGCCAGGGAAATGCGAATGACGTGAACTGTATCGCAGCCCAGACGGCAAACCTTGAAGCGACTACACTTCAAACGAAGATTGCTCGACAGAATTCGCCGGCGAACATCATTGAGGGACGGCGTTTGACAGTCAATATCATTGATGAAAAAGGAAACGAGAAAACCGTGATGGTTCCTGAGGGCCAGACACTTACTGCCGGCAAGTCCCCTGCAACAACACCAACATCATCGGTATCGTCAAGCGTGAGTTCAACTACCATTAGCTTTCTTACAAAAGGAGGAGGCATTATCGTCACAATCATCCTAGCGGTCCTCTGGGTATTCAGTATCGCAGCTACATACCGTGCGTTGGTAATGAAAAACCATATCATGACCGCCTACGTATTGACTGCACTTGCGATCTTCATCCCGTACTCTGGATTAATCACAACACCAGTTGCCCTAGCTATCTTTTCATACTTAGAAAAACAACCCAAGAGTGTATAATGATACAAGCTCTCTGGGTCATTGCGGGGGTCATTGTGGGTATGCTTATTTCATGCGTTATCACACCGCCCACTCGTAAAGAAGTCACTGTCCCTACACCCCACGATACCGGTGTGTTTCACACGGACACGGGATGCATTCGTGTGAATTCGGTCGAGGTGCCGTGTGGAGACAATTCAGACTCTTTCAATCTTCTCGCTGTTAAGCAATGATCAATATCACACAGGGTCTTGAACGAGCCTCGGCCTTCTTTTCATTCGTGATCGGCTTGGGAATCTCTGTACTGCTGTTTCACCGTAATTACGATAGCTATCGCACACTTGCTCTTCCACTGACTGAAGTTCAAACAAAGACGAACAAAGTAGATGGAAAATGTTACTCGTATCGCGTGGAAGACGCCACATGTGAAATCCCGTCTTCCTCATAAACAATGGACTCTGACGCCACTCCGCTCGATGCTCTTTTGCCGTCGCCCCAGGGCCCTCAATCTGCCGGACCCATGCCCGGTATGGCAGGTTCTGATCACCACCCTCGTACACAGATGACACCGTCGTTTAAGCCGAGTTTACCCATGATGCGCCTCATGTGGGCCAACCTCACATTGTATGTGTCGTTCTTTCTTGTGACCGTTGCACTGTCTCTATCTGCACCTCGCGATCTCATTCTGAAGTATGTGCCGAATGCCTATACGTCGGGCGGAATTTTATCGTGGCAGGGCGCTGGAGTATTGGGTGCTGTAGCCGTTGTGGCATCGCACCTCGCGAATAACTTCCTTGTAAGCACGTTCGTCTAAAATGGATTTACATATCGTTTGACAACCGTATTTCAGTGCTGAAAATGAATACTCCTTCCAACGACTTTGACTACGCGACGCTCGGTTACACCATTAACGAGATCGACATGCTCCGGGACGCCACTCAGGCAGTGAACACTACGGATGGAGGCTGGACCATCCTTCGCGAGTTCAACGACCCCAAGGGGTTCTCGTGGACGCAACAACCGGACGTTCGCAAGATCGACCGCAACATTAAGTACGAGGGTCACTCCGGAACCTCTCATGCGTGGGTCATGAGGACGATGCAGGAGATCGCGATCAAGGGGCTCGACAAGTTCTCCGAGAAGGTCCTGGAATACCGCAGGACGGCCAAGCCCAGGCCTTTGCGCACAGGTGACGATCTGTGGCGGTTTATCGCCGAGAACGAGAACATCGGGGATGCGTCCTACGAATTCTTCATGGGGCTTAAGTTCAGCAGCAGAGATTCTGAGCGGTTTGCGGGCTTCGTTAAGGCCGCTCTCTGGCACCCCTACGCGATGGAGCGCCTGTTCGATCCCGATGAAAAGGATGTTGACCACGTGCTCCTCAGCGAGATCCAGGCAAGCCGCGAATCCTTGGGGGGAAGCGGAGGGAGTGACACCGAGGAATACCGCATCGTGCAGTACCTCGTCCGGCACGGGCTTGCCGCGTTCACGGCGGACGCGACCCGCTGGAACAAGCTCAATGAGGAGGAGGCTCGCGAGTCGAGGATGCGATACTTCCGCATTGCTCTCAAGCGCCGGGACCTCAGGAATCAACGCCAGAACCTGCAGTCATGTGTGTTTGACGAGGCCATCGCCCAGCGTCTCGGGTCTACCTGGCGCCACTTCGACGGGATCCTCGAACACCCTGAACTCGAGGCCGCCGTAGAGTATGCGATGACTTGCGTTCTCAGGGCGAATATGTCCAAGGGGAAGTAGGCGAAAACGAATTCGCCAGGTCTAAAAAAGACAATTTTTAAATGTCGCAGTGTTCTATGTGCTCCGCATTTGTTCACGATACCTTCATGCGTCCTTCAAGTGTTCAGGAAGAGAACCTCATGAGTGCGTGGCTGCGTCTCAAACGCATCCACTCATTGATGCCTCATTTACTTCCCGACTTTATACGAGCCTGTCTCAATGACAAGGAATCGCCTCATCTGATGTTACTGTTAGTGGAGGCAGGAGCAGTTGCTCGTCCTCCACCCGGTAAAATTCGGCGTCCGCTTGAACTCATACGACTGTGGTTTCGTAATCGAGTGAGAGAGATGGGTGATTTGGATCAGATTCACTTCTTCCATTCGGGAGGTCATGTTCCCCAGGATGTGGCTATTTCGGATTCGGGGAAACTTCGAATTCGCATTCCTAAAGATAACCTCTACGATTAATAATGTCGCAAGACCCTTCCGAGTTAATCAATGCTGCCGAACCGTTGAAGGTAGGTGACCGCGTAATTGTTCATATAACGAAGGGTGGAAAGGACTACCATATTGTAGGAACAATCATTCCGAATCAGAACGGGGTTCACAGCCCACGTAACCCGGTCGTTGCGCTTGACCAACCGCTTCCTGCTGGACTCGTAGTACGCAGTCCAGACTATATCTTGCCTGGGCCCGAAAATGTTACAAGATTAGACGCACAAGACCCTGCAGGTGGGCGTCGTAGACGTCGGAGCCGCAAGGTACGTCGCCGTCGCCGTTACTCGCGTCGCCGCTGACGACGGGACTTGATGGGGACACAGTTAGGACCTCCTTTCTTCATACCATATGCCGTGTAGCCCTTCCAACATGGGTTCTTCATGCGACGTCTTGTTTTTCTACTCCGACCACCCGACGGAGGTGCGGCTGCCGGCAACGGACGTGGCGGCGCAGTAAATCGAGACCCCATCGGTATCCGTCCGGTATGCTGATCTCCCAAAAAACCGAGCACCGATCTCATATCCTGAGTTTGACCTGACACCGGCTCAACCCCACTTAAGAATGGACCTACACCTGCAGTAAGAACTCCAGACTCGCGCACTCTGTTTACAGCTCTATCGGGATCGATGGGGGCATCGGCTTCAGCTCTCTTTTCATCCAGCGGTCGTCTTGGGTCAGGAAGTAACCCGGCAAGCAGGGCATTTCTTGAATCACGACCATGTTCTCGTATCCTTCTGACATTGTCGATACGCACAATACCTCCATACATTCCAAGATAGAGAGTACCGTTGCGGTCCACTGTAATCGCCGATAAGCTAGTAAGATTGAGCCCCGCGGCATCTGATGGAGGAGCACCAATAGGTGGCCGCTGCGCAGCACCGCCACCGATGGGGAGTGTGGTGACAGTTCTGGTACGAGGATCGACACTACGGATCCGCTGGTTGCCGACGTCGGTCACGAGGAGGTTGCCCGTGGTGGGGTCGAAGGCGATGCCGCGCGGGTGGTTGAAGCGCGCCGCCGCATTCACGCCGTCGCGTGAGCCAAACGTACCGTTGCCCGCGAGCGTGTCGACGACGCCGTTCGTGATGCGGCGGATACAGTGGTTCTCGGAGTCCGCGACGAAGACGACTCCCTTGGCGTCCACGGCGATGCCGGTAGGGTAGTTGAAGCTCGCCTCGGTGCCCCTGCCGTCGGCGAAGCCCTGGACCCTGTTGCCCGCGAGCGTCGTGACGGCGCCTGCCGGCGAGATCATGCGGACGCGATGGCTCTCAGACACATACAGGACGCCGCCCGGTCCGAGGGTTAGGCCGGAAGGGTATCTGAAGCTCGCCGCGATGCCGACGCCGTCGGCTCCACCCTCCTCGCCGCTGCCGGCGAAGGTAGTGACGGCGCCCGCCGGCGAGATCATGCGGATGCGGTGGTTGCCGTCGTCTGCGACGAAGATGGAGCCGTCCTCTCTGATGACAACGCCTCGAGGCCACCTGAAGCGCGCCGGCGTCGTGACTAAGCCGTCCTCACCGCCCTCTCCCAACCTTCCTGCTATCTGAACACTGGCGCCTCCACCCACTGGAACCCGACGTACCTCGTGGCCAGTCGTAAAAATAAGCGATTGTCCATCAGGAGTTAAAACACAACCTGAACAATTGGTTGTAGCGAGAGCGGTAACCATAAAATCAGGCCTTCTTGCCATTATCATAGACTCTGAATAAATCGTCATCGGCTAGACAGAACGGATAAATTGCCAATGTAAATACTCACAAATCTTTGACCAGATTTGGTCATGTGCGATCAAGCGGTCGCGTGATTTTAAGAGCGGGAAATAGGGTAGGTATTCGTCCATGTCAAGAAGTTCCATAAACTTGTACAGAATGTAGCTGTAGCTCAAAAAGTTCGTGCGGTCGTTGGGGCAGTACAGCAGGAACGGAGCCTGAATCTCCTGGAACATGGCACGTATCTTCTCTTCAATTTCGGCCGTGATGGTAGGAGGGGGGTTACCATTAAGACGACTCAGAATATGAGCACGATGTTCATAGTACTTTGACCGATTGAGTTTCTTGAGTATCTGTCGAATATCCTCCTCTGACAGATCGGCAATGTTGTCGATTCTGCGTTTCTTGATTTCCATCACCACTTCATTCATGACCTCTTCGGGAATGATCGTAGACTCCTTTGCTTGAAACTGGTTGAGAATCTCATTGAGATGATTGATCTTCTTGTACGCGTAATTGTTTCGCTCCTTAGGAGGATCACGAAAACTCGGAAAGTCAGACACAACCAATGCGTACTCTTCCGAACCACATGACGGACAAACCAGAATTCCTTCAGAACTGATTTCTTCACGAGCTACATTACACGCAGTACAGTGTTCCGTCAGCAGTTGTGTAGCCTCAGGTCCATTGCTCAGTTTCATACGCGATACAAATTCATCGAACATCTGCTTCTTCGATAACCCAGTGTCCACTGTCGGCACATTCGCGACAAAGAACTTGAGGAACGTATTCGCCTCTTTGGGAGCAGGAGCAGAAATATGTGTTGCATCTTGCTTTCCATAGTAATCGATCAAAATATCCATGTTTTTCACATAGTATTCTTCGACCGGATTTGTTTGTGCTAGTTCCTGTTCTATCTCGCGAATCTGCGAATCGAGTTGTGAACACTTGACAATATTTTTGAGTTCTGCAGAGGAATCAAGTAACAGTCTCTGTTGCTGGAGGGCTTTTAATGAGTCCGTGAGTTCGTTCTGTTTTGTCTTGGTTTCCTTCATCCCTTGCACAAGCTCCTGATGAACTGAGTCCAGTGTCCCCATCGATGTCCCCGATGCGTTCGACTCTCGAATCTTTCTCACTCTGAACACATCCATTTACAAATTCTCTCGTTTGTTTCATGTAGACTGAATTTGTAAACATACACGGACGTTGTCTCTTCAGGATCTTGACAGCTTCTTCATACTCGAAACCAAAGTTCTTAGCAATATAGGTTAGGCTCAAAAAGGCAGAGCGATTGATTCCGCACTGACAATGGACAAAAACAGTGCCCGTTCCTTCCCGCAACATCCGAGACATCACATTCTCAAAGGCGGGATACCAACGTAAAATATTGGCATTGATGTCATCAACGGCTCCCAAGCATATATACCGAGACCGGTACGTACGCTGAAACCAGCCCGGGGAGTCTTGAGGAAACGCACAGTTAATTACGTGAGTGATGTTATTTTTTGCTACAAAGCTGGGTGTGAGCATTCGTCCGGCTCCCACTAGGATTCGCGAATAGAACCAAGCAGGTGGTTGAACCATAAACTCGAGACGGCTCATTGTATTTGAACAACAAGGATTGTTTAACCGAAACGCTCACGCATCTCTGCGTATGTCATCCTCGTATTCTGATGCTCGGCAATAGCCCTGAACTGCTGAGTAAGTGTCATGTCGTTTGGAAGAGCAAGAAACTCAGTCCGTTTGCTCGTGATGGGCTCCCACTCCTTCCAACCAGTCCGCGCGATCCTCTGGATGATGCGAGCACATACGCCGATCATGATATGGTCATAACCCGTCCCAACCTTTGCCATAACCTGTCTGAACTGAATGTCGGGAGTATACGTAAAGTTCCCTCCGGAAGGCTCTCCCTTCATATACTCCCAGTAGTTTAGCTCCGTGACCGCGGAGTAAAGTGCAGTTAGAAGCTCCTTCTCTTGAACGGAGAAGTCAAGTGTGCTGAAATCTCCTGGTGTCGTCATAAATAAAAACCCCGTGCCAATAGTAAATCCATTTCCCATGCCGAGGAAAACACTGAAACGTCGTACTGCAAAAAAGCGTGGCGGTGCCAAGAAATACTTCAAAAAGTTCGGTACGTATTATGTCGAAACTAACGCCATGGGGGAGCCGATTCTAGGAGAGATTGCCCCGGTAGGGGAGGAATGGGTGAATTTAGATCATGTCGAACCGTCGCGTACACCCGAGGGTGTGGACGACTAATCAACCTCTGTAATAAACGTGAGCTTGAAGTAAATCGTGTCATTGTCAATATTGTAGGCGAGACGGATATGGTCCAGACGATCGGCAAGGAGATTGTACCCGTCTCCATCAAGAAGGAGCTGGTGAATGTCGATCTCCTCATCGGATTCCACATTGTTACTGTGCCGCCACCTAGGAATCTGAAGATTCACAACCGCTTGGCGACCATTGAACAACGCGCGGCGGAAGTGGGTGACAACGTTCGCATTTATGAAGAGGTCGTGGATGTCACGAAGTACATCCGACATGAGGGACTCGCGGAAACGGTTGCCCCGCTCCTCGGCGGCCATGAGATCGACATAGTCATTGTTGGAGATGAGAGTGGGAAGCATTATACTTGCCATTCTCATCTTCGGGTGTAAATTCATTTTCCCCAAATGTAAAAAGTTTTTTTGTAGAGACCGTCCCGCTCAGAAGCCGCTTCGGTTCTGGATGTCCATCTTGCGGAGGTCGTCAAGGTCGTAGCCCGCCTGCCGATCCGCCTCGTTCTCGGCAAGTTCGTCCTCGCGGAACTTGAGTAGGCGTTCCCAATGCATTCGCTGACTCAGAGTCAGGAAGGTCTCCATCTTCTCCTTGATGCGCGCGATGGCCTCGAGCGAGTCCTCGAGCGACTCGGCGGGCGGTGGATACGTACAGTCCTCGTCGTAGCCACGCTCACTTCTGTCGCACTCGTCACAGATGGATATGGATTCGGAGTAGTAGAGGGGCCCGCGAATCACCGCAGGCGGCTCCGGAATCGGAGACGTCACGGAGCTGCGGTCACCCATACACGGGTAATGTGCCGACAGGACGCAGCGAGGGCATCGCGTCGGGTCCAGTCCGAGACCAACGGAATACTCCTCGCCACAGTCCTCGCAGCCAGGTGGTGCGGCCTCGCAGCAGGTGGCACACTGGCGGCAGATCTCGACGTCGAGCGACGGAAAGTCGTCGAGCTCACAGTACTCCTCGCAGCGGCGACAGAGCATCCAGCCCGCCGCGTCGGGGTCTGGGCAGGACATGCAGAGGCCGCCCTCCCATGCAGCGACGTTGCCGCACTCGTCGTTGGAGCAGAAGAAAGTGTGCTGGGGGGTAGACATGATGGACGACATTGGGGGCTTTTCTCATTTTCTGATGAGAATAAATCCATTTTGGCCGGATAGTCAATTTCCTCTGGGACTATTTTTTTTAGTCCTTTCATATAAATGCCCACGGAAAATCGCTATTACAAGGAGTACCCCGACGGAAAGGTTATTGAGGTTACTGAGACCGGAGTTGTGCTTGATCCTCAGCCGCTCGCGGCAGAATGGCGCGTAAGCTTAGCGCTGTTGAAGGAATCCGCTCCTAACGAAAATTGGGTGTCCCGCGGCCAAGCCGGCACTGGCCGGCGCCACCGCCGTTCCCGTTCTCGTCGTCGCATGAGCAGGGCTAGTCGTCATCGCAAGCAAAAGAAGATGTAATACTTTTCGGTTGGATCGGGATCGTTGGCTTCCCCCAGAACGCCATGAGCAATGAGTAAATTTCGCTGTGTTTGGCGGAACATTTCAACGATCAATTCAAAACGTTCACTGGTCATAAAATACCAGTCAATTTTAGGCCAATTATGTTTCACTAGGTCATCAACCTCAATGACAGGTCGTGGGGTGACCTCCATTACTTACACTGAACATACTCATTGAAAGTATGGAGCAGTTTTACGTCAACTTTAAGCAGCTGAATGATGAGCAAAAAAGGAATAAGCTTGATCAGATTCTGATGTTTCTACGACAACAGAATGCGCTCAATGAGGCAGAGGCGTTTCAGGATTTAAAAAGTTGTTACCCTCGGGAGTTTCCGCTTCACCCTAATGAACGACAGTTCCGAGAGCATCTTGCTTGGACGAATTTGGCGCAGTTTCAGAAACACCCTGCAGTCAACCACATCTTCACACAGGGTTGACGATCCCGGGGTAGAGTGTGATGTACTCCGTGATCCACGGCGGGGCCTTCTGGAACGGCCCGAGCTTCTTGTATGCCGCCAGAACCTTCTGGTCCATCTCCGGCGTACGCTGAACAACCTCCTTAGCTTTATACTCAGGCCCAATGATCTGGCCAAGGTACATGGTGAAGAACTCGTCAACCCCCAACTTTGCGAGTTGCTGCATGACCTTCATCGTGTCGATGAAGGATGTCTCCGTGTGACGGATCTTCATGTGATGACCGATGATGGACATCTCATTTGCGTCGAGATCGCCCAAGTCGGCGTTCTTCAGCCAGTCCCAGAGACACTCGCGCTCGAGGATGAACTCAGCATCTTGGAGGTGGACGTTCTGCTCGAGAGTGAAACCGAGTTGTGTGTAGTTAAGCATTTTGACCCAATGTAAAAAGTTTTGTTGTTGTCAAATCCATTTTGCGCGATTCACTTGCGCCACCAGATCTGAATGGTGCGTGCAGCGTAACACTTGTAGCACGTCTCGTCCTCTGGCGAGGGCATCTGGACTCCACAGTCCCAGCAAATGCCCGGGGATACATTAGGCGACTCGAACCCGTGGCGGTCGAGCCAGCAGTTGGTACACCACTCGATCCCGAAGATCTCGATGTCGCAGCCGGGGCACCAGGCGTGGTTGGGGCAGATCATGTTCTCGTCGTCGACTTCGATGTCGCAGTCGATGACGATGCAGTGGTGAGTGGAAGGCATTTTGTTTGGGGGTATTTCTAGATTTCTAAGCTAAACAAATCCATTTTAGCCTAGCGGCGGGGGAACACCTGGCTCCAGGCGAGGCGGCAGACGACGGCAAAGAGAACGGCGTGCGTGAGGTTCACTGTCATCGTCGTTCCACCCGGGGGGAGACGGACGAGCACGCCGGGGATAAACGCATAGAACAGGGCAGCGTGGAACAGAAGCTTCATCCACATTTTGTTGTTTAGTTATTCTGCGAGAGGATTTTTTGGTGAAACTCGGAATCGAACCGAGGTTCCGGGATTCAAAGTCCCATGTCCTAACCACTAGACGATATCACCACTTCTATATTCCGTCATTCATGAAGATTCCTTTGTGCCGAATGCAGTGTGGTATACGCACTTGAGTTTATCATCGAGGTTTGAGAGAAATACAAATACGGCATAGACAAAGATCATTTGACCGCCAAAGGACTCAATATACCCCTCGAGCTGACTCGTGACTGGCAGAATAGGAACCCATGAATGAACAAAGTATGTCATCCAGAACGCAACGATGATAATTATAGAGATTTCTGCCGCAACGTCAAACGTCTTGTAGATCAGTGATTGCTTCTCCCATTCTTTGTCAAAATCGGGAAACACATACCACATCGACCATGACAGTAGGCCGCCTAAGAACACGTAAAAAATAGCAATGGCAACCAGGTTGACAGTTAAGTTGACGATATGTCCTTTGACAACCGGTAGTTTGTTCAATCCGACGTTCTTCATTGTTTTTATTGCTAGAATGTAAATGTCAAGGGGACCACTTACATTAGCTGAAGTAAATCGGATGTTTGGCTTAGAATGGGAGGACCTAATGACTAACGAGAATTACGAACGTCTTCTAGAGGCAGGAGACCAAATACCTCTAGCCGACCAACAGCTTCTGAAAAATCCTCCCGTGGAAAAGACGGACATCATGCGGATCTTGAATGGATTGAAACATCAACTCGATCCGAGATTAAGAGGGACGGCAATACGACCGATGAGGCCAGAGGAACGGGGGGTGGGGCCCGAAGAAGGAGGTAGACGTACTCGCCGGCGTCGTGGCGGTGCCGATCGCGACGCAGCTGCGTTCTGGGCAGACATGGATGCCCATCATTCAGAACCCACGAGACCGCCTCCAAGACAACCGAAGGACCGTCGCGGGCTTCCACCCAAGCATCCTGGTTTCGGTAAACAAACCCGCCGCGATGTATCCCGCGGCATCGCCCACAAGGGTCGTGGTCGTAAAAGTTTAAAGAAACGCCGGTGAACTATACCATATGACGATCACGACCTGGGGAAAGCACCTCATTCTCGATGCAGCCGGATGTTCTCCGAAGATGATTGGATGTCCGATTGTAATCGGTAACTTCGCAAAGGACCTTGTCAAGCGCATCGATATGGTTGCGTACGGAAATCCGCATATCGTTATGTTTGGCACGGGCAACAAGAAGGGATACACACTCGTCCAGCTGATCGAGACGTCCAATATCTGCGCTCACTTTGTGGAAGAGAACAATTCCATGTATCTGGACGTGTTCTCCTGCAAGGACTTTGACCCTGAGGTTGTTCAGGAGGTAGTGTGTGAGTATTTTGATGCTAAATCATTCAAGACTCAGATGATTCTTCGTCAGGCTCCGCTGGGTCGCCTTGCTTAAAAGTCCATGAGGCACTTTCCATCTGTGCTACGGCTTCCATCCGGACATGCCTTGGCGACCCGCTGACCAGACGGCATGTCGAATGTCTCTTTAGAAAAGACTGCTGACGGTCCACCTACAGACGCAGGCTTACACTTGTCTCTACCCGAAACACATCCAACACCAGGACAGTAAAACTGGTCTGCAGGGCATCCTTCCGGTGTCAGACCAGCGATACATCCGACATCCTTACAATATACCTTCCCGGAAGGGCATCCGGCATCGCGTTGACCCATATCTCCACCAGGACAGCGAATGCCCTTGTCAAGACTCATGGAATACGAACTGCCGCCCATTGACATGAAAAGGAATATAATGACGGCTGCGAGAACACCCCACATCCAAAGGTTCTTTCGGGATCTTGCCATTAGTCTTTAGAAACATGTTTTCTTAACACAGTCGCATTCCGCTTGCGCAATCTAGATGCGCGACGGTACTTACGACGAGTGGATTTGCGTTTCTTTCCCCCCTTCAGAAACGAGTTGATCTTCGCGTCGTCGGTATGCTCACCCATTATTCTACTCCATGAGATTTCTTGTTCGGACATGTAGAACAGCTAGGCTTGGGGGTAGGAAGTAAAAAGTACATGATGAGAATGATGAGTGACAGAAGGACAATCCAGAGCCACATTTATTTACTTGTTCAGAATTACCTCGGCACATTCAGAACACATGAACTCCCCTGTTGCTTCATACATGGGCTTGTACATGAAGTACCGGTAATCCAGGCTCTTGCAGAAGACACATTCGAACTTCTCCTTCTCGATCGCAAAGATCTTGCAGGTATACCGCATTCCGTGATAGCACTCGGGACAGACCTCTTCGTCGCACATACGACAGGCGGAAACTCTCTTCAGTCCGTATGCGGCATGAGTCGTCATCATCGTTGAACAGATGGGGCAGGTAGACATCTTGATTCAAGTTGGATTCGTCAAATCAAATTCGTTTTCACAATTGACACCAACACCAGTATGGGTATACCGTATTACGTAGCATCTCTCCTTCGCACACACAAACATATTCAACAAGATACCGGGAACGCGCCTATTGAATGCGATGTTCTTGGACTCGATTTCAATTCCTTCATCCACAAGTATCTTCGACCGGAAAATCCAGTTGGCAGTGTAGTCGTTGCTCTTCGGAACTTTTTGCGCGACACCGTTCGTGCTAAGAAGGTCTTGATCGCTTTCGACGGTCTTGTACCCTATGCCAAGATTGTTCAACAGAGGTATCGGCGCATGCGAGAGCCTGAGGCAGATGCTCAGTTTGACAAGCACCAGATTTCGCCAGGAACACAGTACATGTATGAACTTGAGGAAGCGTTGCGGATGGTCTTTCCTCAGTGTGAATTGTCAGGAACAGATGAACGAGGAGAAGGCGAACACAAAATCTTTAGGTGGTTGCGAACAATCAAGCGAGAGAATCGCAAGGAAATTGTCATCTACGGTCTCGATGCTGATCTCGTTCTAATTTCAGTTGCTCAGTCCTTCTTAGGAAACATCAAACTTCTTCGAGAGAAACCGGAGGATGGATTTGCGACATTTAGCGTTAACGCTCTCAAATCAGCTCTACCTATTGAACCTGAGACGTGGGTGAGAATGTGTATTATGAATTTCGGTAACGATTTCATGCCCACAATTGCCATGTTCTCCTTGCGAGAAGATGGATACAATCGCGCTCTTCACTACCTGAACAAACCAAACCTTGACACCATCGAGGCCGAAGAGAACAAGATCCTCACAGCAAGGGCTAAGGATCATATTCGCAGAATTGTCTCACTCGATGGTCATGCGTTGGAATCGCGCGTAGGTATTCATCTGATGGACGGTGTTCTTGACTGGTCAAAGGTTGTGTATGCATTCTGGAAGACGTATGAGTGGACAGTTCATTATTTCGAAACGTCTGAAGTTCTGGATTGGTGTTGGTTTTATCCGTATGCCGAGGCTCCTCTCATGCAGACTCTGAAAGAGTTCGAGCGAACAGAGACCTTTACATGGGATCATCCTGAGCCACCCTTTGGAATCGACGAGCAACTGGCATTTATTCTTCCATCTCATTCGTATCCGGGTACACCGGCGTTTCCAGATGAGCTGTACAAAGAAGGGCCCGATTCTAGGCCTATGTGGATGAAGGCATATACATGGGAAACCGACCCGTATATTTCCCTGCCATGGGATCCTGCTCGTCCGCCTACTCGCATTGTATCGGTATCCCTAACGCCTTGATGACAGCTGTCTCCACTCCGAACAGATAATGGAGGACTTCTCCTATCACAAACCACACGGCGAGATATTCCAAGAACGTCCCTCCTCCAATCCACCACGACGAGAACCAGGCAATGAAGATCGTTAAAGCAGTGTCGACTACAGCAAGGCCCATGAAACGATAGGAATGTGCTCCAGTTTCCGGAGCTCCAAAGATGTTTCTAAACGGACAACCCATTGTCTTTACGGCGACTTATTTCACCGCAACCGAAAACGACCACCTACAAGTCCAACGCGAGGCTGTTGTCTCATGGCTACGACACGGTGTTCGATGGGTTCGTTGGTCAGTGAAGCGGGAGGTAAGAAGGTCGTATCTTCAGGGATGATGACTTCAAAGTTATTGTCGTGAGTCTGGAAATAACTGACCTCAATTTTTGTCATTTCGTTAATCTTCTTCAAGGATGTCAAGCCTGACGTATCTTGCATAGTTTTCCAGAAGCGCCGAATGTGGTTAAGATACGCGATACGGTATTCACGAGCAGAACGTCCCTTTACATTTTCGCGTAAAACCCTGAAGCAGTCTTCGATTGTTAGGTAGACCGGTTTATGAAGCCGATTGTTCACCGAGTTATGTACACGAAAAGCGAACATCATAAAGTCTCTGCGTGAGGCGAGAAATGTAGGGAACTTCTGACGGTATCCTGCGAGGGCCGTACCGAAGTGCTCCTTACATGAGGGACAGGTGATCGTCGACTGAAACATATCTAACCACGTTGACATCAAGGTAACTTCAGTGGGCGTTGGACTATCGGGGTAGCACGAGGACGCCGAGTGTAGTGTCATCCAACCAAGAGGGCCCCAAACGGACGTCATTACTTTACTTAGCGACAATCATCCCAGCCTCCATACCGCCTTCAAGGATCTCGCGAACAATGTGCGAAGGGGTGGTGGTGCCCACGCTAATTTTAGATTTCTCAAGAGTCTTGCGGACATCTTGGTCGCTCATACTTCTTACCTTCTGCTTGATTGTCTTTCGCCGTTGCTTCACGCCTTCTTCCGTCATGATGCGAAGCGTACCGCGGTTAGACTTCTTAAGGGGCGGCGGCCTTGCGGGATCCTTCACACCTTCAATTCCTTTCGTCAACTTGTCTGGACCTCGAGCTGACCGATGAGGCCTTGAACCCCTCATAGCACTCCGAGGGAACGTCTTCATTCCTCGGCGAGTAAATCCAGCTGCCTTGACTGGAACGGATTCCCCGCCCACTTTTTGTATTTTTACACCTGACATTGCTCTTGTTCAAAACGGATAGATATATTTACATGGAAGGTCACCCCAAATAGATACCATGACCACACCCTGGGATGCCGTAAATTCATACTTCTCAAATGGTGTCCGCCGCCTCGTTGATCACCAAGTGGACTCCTACGAGGATTTCGTTCGTGCTAAGCTCCCGCTCATTATTCAGTCGACTCCACCCATCACTGTTTGGCATGAGCAAGATGAGAGGCTCAAGAAGTACAAGTATGAGTTCCGGCTCACGTTTGAGAACGTCTCCTACCTCAAGCCGCGCATCCAAGAGGCTACGGGCCGCGTGAAGCCTATGCTTCCCATGGAGGCACGCATTCGCAACTTTACGTATTCTGCACAGATGTACGTTGATATCCGATTTGTTGCTCGCACCTACAAGGGACCTAACCTCGATACGTTCGACGAGGAGTCCCGTGTATTTGAGGGGATCAGCCTGGGCAAGCTTCCCGTTATGCTCGGTTCTAGTCTGTGCCTTCTAAAGGATTACCCTATGAGCCTTGCAGAGTATGGCGAGTGTGCCCACGACCCTCTGGGCTACTTCATCATTCACGGATCTGAGCGTACAATCCTGTGCCAGGAGAAGGTGGCTGACAATCGCATCATGATCTTTCAGAACAAGAAGACGACCTCAAAGCACCTCTACTCGGTGGAGATCAAGTCGCTTCACGAGTCCTTCACGATGCCTCCAAAGAAGCTGGAGATTCGCCTGAGCTCCAAGTTCAATGGACACGGAAATCCACTGACCGCATGTGTTCCTCGATTTCGCGAGGACGTTCCGGTTGTGATCTTCTACCGTGCTCTCGGTGTCGTCTCTGACAAGGCAATTGCTCGCCTGATCTGGGGTTCAGAGACTGAGAATCACGCCGAACTCTTGGCTGCTTCGTTCAAGGACGCATCCGAGATCAATGTCTTTACACAGGACGAGGCAATTCAGTACCTGACCAACCATCTGCAGTATGGCACGAACCAAGAGGATAAGTGCGCATACGTTCGCCAGCTTCTGACAACTGAGTTCCTTCCCCACGTCCGGTTCGCAGGTGAGACGTTCAATCCTCCTATCCACAATTCGCGAAAGGTAATGCTCATGTCGTCCATGATCCGGAGGCTCCTGCTGACCTACTGTAAGCAAATCCCTCTGGATGATCGTGATGCCTATCCGAATAAGCGGGTGGTGACCACAGGTGCTCTCCTGACGCATCTGTTCCGCCAGCTGTTTCAGAAGGTCTGTAACGACACTCGCAATGAGTTCGTTCAGGAGGTTAACAATGACAACTGGAAGAAGACTGTCAATGCCGATGGTGTCGTCACACCAAGACCGATGGACATTCTGAATATCAACAACCTCTACAAGATCCTCAAGCTCTCTGCGATCGAGGGCAAGCTGAAGCAAGCTTTGGCTACGGGAAATTTCATGGTACAGGGTCTGGGGAGCTCTTCGTCAACTTCGCTCTCCAATGCGACCAAGGTCGGTGTTTCACAGGTGCTGGCTCGCATGTCCTATGCGTCCACACTGTCTCACCTTCGTCGTATTCAGACCCCAGTGGAGAAGTCAGGTAAGCTTCTGGCTCCTCGCAAGCTTCATGGTACTTCGTGGGGGTTTGTGTGTCCGGTTGAGACCCCGGAGGGTCATTCGGTCGGCATTGTGAAGAATATGAGCCTGCTGACCTCTGTCTCCCAGCACGTTCCTTCGAATACGGTCCTTCACTTTCTGAAAGAGGAGTGCCATCTTGAGTGGATCAGTGTTCCGAAGGTCTACACTGGAACTTCGATCACTGTCAATGGAGTTATCGTCGGGTATACGCGTGACCCATACAACGTGATTACCCTGCTGCGAAAGTCTAAACAGACTCAGCGTCTCCACCCTCATATCTCGGTCGCTTGGTACACGCTGATGGATGTGATTGCTATTGAGACGGACGGCGGGCGTTTCGTTCGGCCTGTCTTCCGTGTCGGTGCGAGTGAGCCGGTAGGTGAGGCTCGTAAGAACTGGAATGAATGGGTGAAGACGTGTGTTGACTACATCGATGCGGCGGAGACAGAGACCTTGCGGATTGCGATTCGCAAGGAGGATGTCACGTCTCACACGCACTACGAGGTCCATCCCTCGCTCATCGTCGGTCACATGGCGTCGACGATTCCGCTGTCAGATCACAATCAGTCTCCTCGTAATACCTATCAGTCGGCCATGGGTAAGCAGGCGATGTGTATCTACGCCGGGAACTTTGCTAAGCGTCTCGACAAGAACGCCTACGTTCTGTGCTCTCTCGCCCGGCCGATCGTAGAGACTCGGGCTATGAATATCTTGAAGATGCACGAGATGCCCTTCGGATTTAACGGAATCGTGGCCATCGCATGCTACGGCGGTTACAACCAGGAGGATTCGGTGATCATGAACAAGTCCAGCGTGATGCGTGGCTTCTTCCGAGGTCTCTACTATGGAATGTACAAGGACGAGGAGCACCGGAACGTCACGTCTGGTCGAGAGGAGAAGTTCATGCGCCCTCAGAAGCACAATACTCGCAAGTACAAGAACACGAGCTATGCCGCGATCTCGGAGAATGGATTGCCGATCCTTCACTCCACGATCAATGAGAACGATGTGGTGATTGGCAAGGTCGTTAATCTTCGCAATGATGCGGCTGGATATACATACCGCGATGCCTCGACGACGCATAAGAATTCGGAGACGTGCCGCGTAGACGGTGTGTGGCAGGACAAGAATTCAGACGGGTATCCGTTCATCAAGGTCCGTACTGTCTCCGAGCGTATTCCCCAGATTGGTGATAAGGTATCATCTCGTCACGGTCAGAAGGGGACGATTGGAATGATGATGGAGGAGGAGGACATGCCCTTCACGTCTACGGGCCTGCGTCCGGATATCATCATGAATCCTCACGCTGTCCCGTCTCGCATGACGATTGCTCAGCTGATGGAGAACATCTTCGGCAAGATCGGTGTTCGTAAGGGAACGCTAGGCGATGGAACTCCTTACTCCCATATGAAGGTTGAGGATCTCAAGGCTCACATGCTAGAGATGGGTCTGCATCCCTACGGCAATGAGATTCTGTATAATGGCCAGACAGGTGAGATGATGGAGGCGGAGATCTTCATGGGTCCCACATTCTACCAACGTCTGAAGCATATGGTGATTGATAAGTCGCATTCTCGAGCCCGTGGGCCTATTGTCTCACTGACCCGTCAGCCTTGCGAGGGACGGTCTCGCGATGGTGGTCTGCGCGTAGGCGAGATGGAGCGGGACTGTATGATTTCACACGGCATCTCGGTGTTTACCAAGGAGCGTCTGATGGATGTTTCCGACCCGTTCAGGACAGGTATATGTAAGACATGCGGGACACTTGCGGTTGTCAATCCAAGTGAGGGCATCTATTCGTGTGGCGCATGTGGTAACAAGACGGACTTCGTCATTAAGACATTGCCGTATGCGATGAAGTTGTGGATGCAGGAGCTTGAGGCAATGCATATCACACCAAGGATGGTCTTAGAGTAGAGCGACGGCGCCGCCTTCCTGCGCTCAGTCCTTGAGCAACGGGTTCAATAACAGATCTAATATTCTGATCTACGACATGAGGATCGCTACACGACACTCTGTATCCTAAATCTTGACACATATTATTGGAGGATATATCATATTTACTAAATGTACGAGTGCACCCCGCCGAGCTTTCGTAGTAGTACTCGCTATTAAATGCATCGCACGAGTGATCTTTGAATCTCTGGAGATACTCATCCATAATAAGTACCATTTGGTCTCTGTTACCGTTCCTACATGCGACACGGAACTCATTGTCGGTACGGATCGTATCCATAATCCATCGTATCTGGAGATTTGCTTGTCTGTCTTCTGTTGCTTTCCATACAAGCCCAGACCACGTAGATTGTTTTGATTTTTCATCACGGACAAACTGTCGTAAAAGCGTACCTGAATTGGTCATACACATGGATCCATTTGGGTTGTCAATGATATACTTCAGCAGGACAGGGCGAATCAGTGATGTAAAACGCTTAAACCACCAACCCGCGCCTGCTTTACACCTTGCATACGCTACGGGATCCCCACACCCACCTCCTTTTTGACGCCGTTTTGTTTGGCGACGCATTGTATTGTTGAAATATTTTTAGTCAGGAGATGACAGTCATCGTAATTCCAATAGGCTTCGTTTACTTGTCGCGTTCAGATGAGTAATATATTGACAACAAGTAATCGAGAATGGCAGGTTCGTCCATCGTTGGACCGGTCGATCGTGCCACCGCGTCCTCCTCTCCAGCCTTCATAACATGGTGGGGGGCTCGAGAACAGTATCTGGCCACTCATAGACCGAAGAAAGCGGTCGTTCCGAGAGTTGTGCGCGGGGCGCCGGAAGTTGAATTGTGCAGGCGTATACGTGAGTATGACATTCCGGCTTCAATAGATAAGTTGCTAGCAACAACCCCAATTGTCCGTGTGTTGGGGGGTGAAGATGATCCACCTATATCCAGTTTTTTATTTAGTAGCTTCCGCACAGCCACTGGAGAGACCAAACAAGCCAATCTCGACAGTACCAAAGCTTTCAACAAACAAAATCTACCCGAATACGAGAGGCTGCGTGGAGTTGAGAAAGCCCTCGGACACAGGATAAGGGAACAAACAATCCGCGAAGCGATGGAAAAAGCGTCAAATGAATGGAAACCTAGTGACGGCTGGGACAGAGAACATGCCATCGCAAACGCAACACGAGTAGCCGGCGATGGCGATGGAAAATTTGAATCTCGGCTTACCCGTGAAAACGATGAGTCGTTTCGTTTCGCATTCAATAACGGCCTTGCTATTACGGGTCTGATTGGGCTTTGGTTTGAGGATCAACAAACGTATCACAGTCATCATCGGATATCACACGCGATTGCGTATCTTCTTCGTCCTCAGCAACCCCTCAATGGGACATACGAGTTAATATTGCTGGAATCGTATGATACAGTGCAAATCGCGCCGCCAGGAGATTGGGAAGATATCATACTGGAAGGATTCAAGACGTTTTTTGGTCCACGCATTGTATTGCGTACGCCTGTACGAGGTCAAAAACTTAATTTAACAGGGGAAGACGGGGGTGAGGGTCAATGCGTATTGTGGGCCATAAAAATGATCGAACTGTTGGCATTGGTGGACCCATATACCGTCACAGAAGCAGAACTCGTTGCACATATCGGCGGAATAACGAGACGCGGCGGCCGGAGATCACCTAGAACTAGACGTCAACGCCGTCCAACTCACAGGAAATCGAGAACGAACTAGATCACTTACCTGTGTAGCAACATCGCGAATCTCGGCCTGCGCATCAGGGCCCATACGAAGATGACAGAGACGAGCATATGCGGCTACCGAGCCAGTCTCAATAAACTCCGTCATCATATTCTGCGGAAGAACCATCCGTGCCTGCTCAGGTGGAACGTTGTTCCGTAACATTAGCTCATACGAAGAAATGGCATTCTGACACTTCGTCTCTAGGAACAGGCGAAGCGATTCGTTGTCATTATGAATATCATCGTTACTCCCCTGCTTTTTGCCCGGAGCACGTGTGCGGAACTGCGGGATATGGAAGGTGGGAGTTTCATCTACGTAACGTCGAGAGACTTCGTTGCGAGAGAATCCGATTGTATGACGGAACCACTCTCGAGCCATCCAGATTGGCATTTTCAACCGAAATCGCAGATGAGGGTGGAAGAAGGGAGATGTATGTTCATGTTCTGCGAGATATCCGATCAGCCTCGCATCCTTCTCCGTAAACTCATCCGAATGCTTATTCAGTGAAACGCGAGCCGCATTGACAACAGTCAAGTCAGTACCAAACGTATCGAGAAGCTCAACCTTGCAGTCCTCGAACATACGTAGTATACACAGGTGAGTCGTAAATGACGTTTTACAGCTCCTTCACAAAGTGATCGTCTTCGTTTCCGACATACCCCTGCTTTATGTAGAAAGGTATAGCCGGTGGCAAGGCGTCTAACGTAACTTGCCGTTTACCGTTCATTCTTGCCATTGTCTCTACGAACGACAGCATGTCCTTGCCCACACCTTTTCCACGTGTAGACTCGTGAGCACATATGGCATCCAGATTCAGTTCGTCTCCATAATGAAAGTTAATGGTCGCAAATCCCTTGGCCTTTTCGATGGGAAGATTTCCATGCGGATGCTTGGCACGAAGGGCATCTACTTGATGTTTATTTCCAAAGAAGAGGACGAGTGCGGCGGCCCGTGTGGCACGAGATAACCAATCAGAATTGATTGTATCTTCCCCGTTAAACTTACAGATTTCCGCAAGTGCATCCTTTACGCCAACGGGCATACCGACGATCCGCTCTGTGCCCTCGGGAGTCTTTACGTCATCTTCACGGACGTAGACGACTCGTGTCCGGTTAATCTCCTCAACCTTTTCCTTGATGGCGTTGGCTTTCTTTCGTTCAGTACGTGTGCGCCGGCCCGCACGGTTGCGGAATGTTCGCATTGTCTTATATCCTTGCTGCGAGAAACATGTCCTGTGACCCTTGGATTGGAGTAATACGATACCCAGTTGATTCAATGTACTCAAACAGTTCCTTGCGAATCGCAGACGCCCCGTTCTTCCACTCTCCCCAGCTCTCGAATATAAAGGGCGGATACCCACTCTCCTTCAATGTTTCTTGAGCACCCATCAGCACCTCCTTCTCAAATCCTTCGACGTCAATTTTTAGAAAGCCGACATTTCGAATTCCGAACGAATCAAGGGTCCTAACTCGAACTTGCTGAGTCGGTAGTGTATCATCCGTATCCGACAGCTTTTTAACACCGTTTCCACCTCCATCCTCTGAACGAATATGGTAGTCCAGAATTCCTTCCTTGTCTCCCAATGCTGTCTGGTGTAGAGTGATCTTGTTTTCCAATCCCTGAAGAACCGTATTGGCCGCAAGATAACAGAACACCTTCGGGTTACATTCGAAGGCGTATGTATGCTTTGAAGACGCAGCGCATGACCAAGCATACGTCCCGACATGTGCTCCAATGTCAATAAAGTTCTTATCGGGCTTGATGAAGTTGTCTTTCGCCCATAGAATCAGTGGCTTTTCGGCTATATCGCTCTCATAGAACCACTTTGCAACGCTCTTCTCAGGGAACAAAAGGGCTACATGGTCGCCTACCGAAGCATCCAGTTTCATGAACGTAGGCTTTTCAGATCTCGAACTTCCTGCAGCTAGGTAATACATATATACTTCATGGTATCTCTATGAAAGCGCAACTGGATCGTGATCCCGATTGCCGCGCCCCCCTGGGATCGCATAGTCGAGTATCGATGAAGGATCATAAGAGGGTAAACGCCGGCGCTTATAGAGTGTGATCGCAATACTCCCACCAAACAAGACAACAGCAACGATGCAACCAATCGCCAGGGGCTCCATTTTTATTACTGAGCCTCGTCTGTGAAACTTTCTTGCGTTAAAACAAAATGTCTCCTGCTCCTGTTCAGGGTGGTCGTCGTCACACTCGCCGTGCTCATGGTCCGTCCGCGAAGGCGCTCAAGCGTGTTCTCAAGTCCCACGGCCTCAAGTCGTCCGGCAAGAAGGCCACGCTGCGTGCTCGCGCCAAGAAGGCTCACCTGCTGAGCAAGGCGTAGATAACCTTAAATTCTCTACGTTAAACAAATGGGCAAACACACTCGCCGTCGTCGCCCTCGTGAGGTAGGTGGAGAATTACCACCAGGCACCACGAATGCAGATCTCGAGGCGGCGAAGAAAAGGTTAAACCCCACCGCTCCCGTCCCCGTCCCGCCCCGTGGCTCATCTCCAGTCCCTCCGGAATGGAGGAAACCACTGAGATCCATCGGAGCTCGTCGTACGCGCAGACGTTTTAAGGGTCGTGGTCGTAAGTAAATAATGTCCGTTCACGTTATTCTAGGTCCTATGTTTTCAGGAAAATCAACACGCATTCGAGAGATTGGGCTGAAGTATGTTAGTATTCATGCTAACGTTCTTTTGATCACACATCCCGGAGCACGGTCGGAAAATCCGCCTTTCAGCGTATGCTGTGTCCAGTCACTGACTGATGTTGTCAGTGACCAGTACGGCGTCATTCTTATCGATGAAGCACAGTTCTACGATGGTCTGGTTGACTTTGTTCGTAAGGCATCCGAAGATCATGGCAAGATCGTGTATGTTGCCGGACTTGATGGTGATTATCAGCGAGCCAAGTTTGGTCAGATTCTTGACTGTATTCCACTTGCCGACACGGTTGAGAAGTTGACGGCTTTCTGTACATTGTGTGCCGACGGGACGCCCGGGTTGTTCACTCGCAGAAAGGTACCCATTCGCGATCAGCAGATCGTAGTGGGGGGTGCAGATATGTATATGCCTCTGTGTCGCGAGTGCTACCTTCAAACATGTAGATGAAACGGCGTAATCACTTCCCATTCGCCAGACGCCTTACGACACGTCCTAACCGCCCAACCCAGGGACGTCACTACATCCCACATTGATGCGTCGCCCTAGCCTGTAAATAATTTTTCTTGCTCTTATTCAAACAAACAATATGGGTGGTGGTCTTCTTCAGCTCGTCAGCTATGGTGCGCAGGATATCTACATCTCGGGCAACCCCCAGATCACGTTCTGGAAGGTCCTGTACAAGCGTCATACCAACTTCGCCATGGAGTCCATCGAGGTGACGTTCAACGGACAGGCCGACTTCAACAAGCGCGTGACGGCCATCATCAACCGTAACGCCGACCTGATGTACCGCACGTATGTCCAGGTTGTGCTGCCGGCGGTCGACCTGATCTCGGTCGCGACCACGCTGAACCGCTTCCGCTGGCTCAACTACATCGGTCACCGCCTCATCAAGACGGTCGAGCTCGAGATTGGCGGTCAGCGTATTGACCGCCAGTATGGTGACTGGATGCAGATCTGGACCCAGCTGTCGCAGGACCCGGGCACGATCCAGGCCCTCGACGACATGATCGGCAACACCCACGACCTGGTGCTGATGAAGGACCGCAAGGGCTACCAGCTGGATGCGTCGTGCGCGGGCTCTGAGCTGACGAACTCGTGCGCCCCGCGTGCGGGCACCCCGGCGAAGACGCTCTACATCCCGCTCCAGTTCTGGTTCTGCCGCAACCCGGGTCTGGCGATCCCGCTGATTGCTCTCCAGTACCACGAGGTGCGCATCAACGTCGAGTTCGAGCAGTGGATCAACTGCTGCTACTACGAGCTGGTTGGATCGACGGCGGCCACGACGAGCATCCAGTCGCTCACGGCCGCGTCGCTGTGGATCGACTACGTCTACCTGGACACGGAGGAGCGCCGCCGCTTCGCCCAGCAGACGCACGAGTACCTGATCGAGCAGCTCCAGTTCACGGGTGCCGAGTCGATCACGTCGAGCTCCAACAAGATCCAGCTGAACTTTAACCACCCGGTTAAGGAGCTCGTGTGGGTCGTCCAGCGCGACTCGTTCGTGGACTGCACGCCTAACCAGATGTTCATCACTGAGGTCAACGGCATGCAGCCGTTCAACTACACGGATGACTTCTCCACGGAGGGCATCGTGATGGACGTGCTGGCCCGCGGTGGCCTGGGCACTGGCCAGTCGGGTGGCTCGACGGTCCAGCTCGGCACTGTCCCGACGACGACGGGCGATGGACCTTCGGGCCCCTACCTGCCGGGTGTTGGTATGTCCACGGGCCCCTCCCTGGGTGGTGCGTCGTGGCTCGACACCAACGCCGGTGTGGGCGGCAACGATCAGGCTGCGGTGTTCGAGGACACGACGAACTACCTGCTCGCGAAGGTGGTGCTCAGCTCTGGAGTTAAGTGCGAGGGCAAGGTGCCGACGGAGGTTGCCAAGCTCCAGCTCAACGGACAGGACCGCTTCACGGAGCGCGAGGGACGGTACTTCAACCGCGTCCAGCCGTTCCAGCACCACACTCGCACGCCGGCGGTGGGTATCTGCGTGTACTCCTTCGCGCTCAAGCCTGAGGAGCACCAGCCGTCCGGAACCTGCAACTTCTCGCGTATCGACAAGGCCACGCTCCAGCTCACGGTGTCCGTCAACACGGTGCGTGGTGGACGCACGGCCCAGGTCCGCGTGTATGCCGTCAACTACAACGTGCTGCGCGTGATGAGTGGCATGGGTGGACTGGCCTACAGCAACTAGAGACCTCCGCAACAATCCGAAAACAACACAACAAAATGTGTGTGGAAACCCACCTACATTTTCTGTTTGTCATACAAAATGAGATATCCCATCTACACCCCGAATGTCAAACCTTACCTAAAAAGCCTACATGAAGCAATTGAGTCCGGATGGGTCAGTTCGCAGGGTGAGTTCATTAACAAGGCTCGTTTGCGGCTTCAATACATGATTGGAACACCTTACGTGGTTATGACAAATAATGGGACTAGCTCCACACACCTTCTCTATCTTTCGCTCAAGTTCAAGTATCCATACCTCAAGACGATTTATGTCCCTAACTATGTATTTGTTGCTGTTTGGAATTGTGCTCTCTACGAGTATCCTGCAGATATGCTGCGTGTAATGGACGTAAACCCTGACACGCTTAACATGTGTGAAGATGAAGCGTATCTCAGATCATTGGAACCGAATGCTGCCGTCGTTGTTGTTCATAATGTTGGAAATGTCGTGAATGTTCCTCGTATGAAACGCATCCGCCCCGATCTTATCATCGTGGAGGATGTATGCGAGGCATTCATGGAGCAATATGAAGGCAGTGTAGTTGGTACCGCTTCCTTGTGTGCCGGACTCTCGTTTTTTGCGAACAAGATGGTTACGTCGGGAGAAGGCGGTGCGTTCTATACAGCAGATAAGGAGTTATATGAGTTTATCTATAGAACATGTCATCACGGCATGACATCCGAGCGATATATCTACGACACTCTGGGGTATAACTATCGCATGACGAATCTCCAGGCGGCGTTGCTGTATGATCAACTGTTGGATATCGACGCAATTATTTCACAGAAACGAACAGTGTATAGTCGGTATACAAAGCTATTTCCAACGGAAACAACGACAACAGGTATTTGGATGTTTGCTGTGCGACTCCCGACCGTTAGGGATTCGAACCACATGTGCCGTGTACTATCCACGTACGGTGTGGATATTCGCCCGATGTTTTACGATATCCATGATCACGCTCATTTGCAAGAAATAAAGGCACTGTCGGATGACTTTCACCATGAACAAGTTGTCATGATTCCGTCGTCAAGCACACTCACTGCTTTTGATCAGGTATATATTGCAACTCGTATACACCAATACGCAACGAACACACTGTCTCCACTCGAGATTGTGGAAGGAACCGCCGACTTGATTGAGGCGTTTGCTCGTAATGAGATGCCGTCTACTTTTAGGTATTTCAAAAATAGAGTGATCCCTGATTGCATAAAGTCACATGTTATTAGCTTGATTGGACTGATCGAAAACGAGCCCGTTGCATATGCGCACATCGACTTCGAAGAGAAGAACTGGATTGGTATTTGTGTTCTCCCTGCGTTTCATCGTCGCGGTTACGGTCGTATCATCATGCAGTTTTTGATTGACTATGCGCGCGTTGTAGACATCAATACACTATTTCTCACAGTTGACATTGATAATACGGGTGCGCAGAATCTATACACTACACTCGGGTTTACGGTCTGCGATAAAACAAGTGATCATTTTTCGATGATAAAGGTCATATGATCAGATTACCCGTCTCAATCGGAGAGGCAGTTGACAAGCTAACGATATTGGATATCAAATGTAAACGCATTCAAGATCCCGAACGCCTTGCGTTCTGTAAGCAAGAGTATGATATCTTATACGAAGAGCTAAAGGATACCGTGAAGACATTTCGATACTACTACGACCGACTGTTAGAAGTGAATGATTCGATCTGGGTTATGCAGGATGATATACGAGTCATGAAAAATCCGGATGGTCAAAAATGTGTAGAAATCTTAAATAAGAACGACATGCGGTTCCGCATTAAAGATGCCATCAATCATATATCACAGTCTGTCATTCGCGAGAAGAAGGGATACGCGAAACAAATCGCTCTGTTTATGGGACATATGGGTCTTGGCGATCATATTGGACTTATCGGGGCAGTTCGTTATGCCTCGCTACAATATGACGAGATTCATATTCCTTGTTTCTTAAAAAACCTCGAAACATTGAAGAGCTTCTACTCTGATAATCCATCAATTAAGTTCATTGTGATCAACGGTGGATATGTAGTGCGACCGACAAACACGAATCGAGGCGAGTGTATTCATGTACCCCCGAACGTGTTTGCAGCTGTGTTGCGTTCGGGCTTTTACACATTGCCTCACCACGACATGAATGATCTACCCTCATGCTTCTATCGTGACCTCAATCTTGATCCGGCTATCCGCCATACGTATTTTCATGTACCGGATAACGAACCTTCACATACGCTCTATTCCATCGTGAAATCACAAGCGTATATCTTCGTTCAACAGGTTTCGTCCAGCAATGTGACGCCGATCATTAAGTGGGATGTAAAGGACATTCTTACGATTGATCCTAACATGAACGTGTATCAGCAAGATCATCCGTGGTATGACCTTGCTCAACAGTTTGTTAATAAGCCGTTCTCCCATTATTACGAAACGATAAAGCATGCTGTCGAGATTCACACTGTGGATAGCTCCTTCTACTGCCTTGCTTCGTACCTACCTCTCGATGCAAATGTCAAGGTGTGTTACAATCGCGAGACAGGGGAACCTATTTCAACCTACACGTTTTCATGAAAGATCACTCACTACCATTTTTCTAACAAGCTCCGGAAATGACGTGTCTGCCTTCCACCCTAAAACGCGATATGCCTTTGAGGGATCTCCAATAAGATACTCGACTTCAGCAGGGCGATAGAATATGGGATCCGTTCGAATGACAATACGTCCCGTTTCATCGACACCCACTTCATCCACGCCTTGACCGGACCATGTTACTGTGTGACCAGCAAACTTGAATGAAAGCTCTGCGAATTCACGAACGGTGTGCATTTCACCCGTCGCTAACACGAAGTCGTCCGGAGTATCCTGTTGAAGCATCAGCCACATTCCATACACATAGTCCCTCGCGTACCCCCAGTCGCGCTTTGCATCAAGGTTACCAACTTTTAGAACGAACTCTGGATTCGCATAGATTTTCTTAATCGACATTGTGATCTTGCGAGTGACAAAGTCCTCTCCCCTGCGTTCGGATTCATGATTGAAGAGAATTCCATTACAAGCATACATGCCGTAACTCTCACGGTAGTTCTTTGTAATCCAATACGCATATAGCTTTGCGATCGCATACGGACTCCGCGGATAAAAGGCAGTTGTCTCGGTCTGCGGCGTCTCTTGTACCTTGCCATATAATTCTGATGTTGATGCTTGGTAGAATCGAGTTTTGAATCCAATTCCAAGCTGACGAATTGCTTCAAGAATTCGCAAGGGTCCAACGCCGTTCACGTCCAGAGTGTATTCAGGTTGCGTAAAAGATGTATGAACCTGCGACTGTGCGGCAAGATTATACACCTCAATGTGTTCTGCTTCGCGTATGGACAGAAAAGCGTTCATAATAGAAGCAATGTCTCCCATATCTGCTTGAACGAGCCTTAACTTTGGGTTTTCTATAATGCCTTGAATACGTTCTGTTTGCGTTGTAGATGAACGACGGATCAATCCAATTACTGTATAGCCCTTCTCAAGGAGGAGCTCTGCAAGATATGATCCATCTTGGCCCGTGATTCCGGTGATTACACCAATCCTATTCATTACGTTAGTGATACAAAGAAGTCTCGTGCGAATGAACACATAAATATGGCATTATGTAGTAATGGTCCACGCGTTCTCCTTTTGTCTTTATGGTCCGCCAAATCCTCTATATTATCCATTACCTATGCTGGAAAACATCTACTTGGCAGGCACATACTTTCCCATGTGGAAGGTGTACATCTACGTAGCTCCTGACGTGGACTCCGGGTTTGTGACTCAAGTCGGACACTATTCAAACGTAGTGATTCGACAAACTGAAGTTTGTGGTCCTGAAAATATGATACATCGTTTCTTTGCAATCGATGAGCCAGACGTTGAGACCATGTTTAGTCGTGATGCCGATAGTCGTATTCATTGGAAGGATAGATGGGCTATCAATGATTTTATGTCTAGACCTGCGTACTCTCTACACGGTATTCGCGATAATAAATCGCATGGAGCAGTGCTACTTGGCGGATTATGGGGTATGCGGAAAATCGGTATTAATATGAGAGGAACATACGAGATGTTCAAGGCCAATCCGCAGGATAATGGATGTGGATACGATCAAAGCTTTTTGGCAGCGTGTATTTATCCACACTTGAAGGACAAGTTATTAGTACATTATAGTAACGGACAGAAACTCAGTGGGGAACACGTTATCGAATTTCCCTTCGAATGGACAAACGATATCTTTTGTGGACGACCCGAGTCTAATTTCAAGGATACGACACAGCCACCCGCGAAAGAAAAATCGCGGTCGCATGTACTTCAATTTTTACATTCTAGGAGTAATGGTTGATATCAGTATTTTAATGCCGACTCTATATGAGAGACGTGCGCTATTTCAAGCGGCATATACCGAGATCATGCGACAAGTCAAAGAATGTCCGGAGATCAAGGTTGAAGTGCTATATGAAGTCGATAACCGTGAAATGACACTAGGAGCAAAGCGAAACAAGTTGGTTTCCCGATGCACCGGAAAGTATCATTGCTTTATCGATGATGATGATATCATCGCACCTTACTATTTGAAGACGTTTGTACCTATGATCACAAGTGGAGTTGACTATGACTGTGCCGCTTTCTTGGGCGCCCATTATGAGAGAGGTGTGTTTAACAAGCTTTTTTATCATTCAATCGACTTTCAGTCCTGGTTTGAGCGTCCCGAGGCTTACTATCGTACGATTTCACCCATGAACATTGTCCGTACGAGCATTGTTCGTGAGATTCAATATGCAGATATTCGCGATACAGAGGATCACGAGTTCTCAATGCGGTTACATAATTCTGGGCTTCTGAAGACTGAGTTTGCGATAGATAAGACAAGGCCAATTTACCACTACATTGATCGTGTCAAGGAAACGCGTTCTGAGTGGAGTTTTAAGTGGAGGGGGGACTATCTGGAGATGTATCGAACACCTAAGCGTTTTTCAACATTTAATCTTTTTAAGGTATAAATGAAGACAGTTGGTTCTCGTGCTCAGGTTATGCATGGCAACGCCCAGAAGACTTCAGGTGGCCTATCGAAGGGCGACCTCAAGTACAACAAGAGTGGTCGGATTGTTTCGCGTAAGAAGTCAGCTCGTATGTCCCATGGAAAAACCCGCCGCCATAAGTAATGGGTCTTGGCCTTTTTGGAACCCCACTCTATGTTAATGAGAAGTGCCTCGTGTTTGCGGCGTTTGTACTCTTGGTGTATTTCGCCCCTCATTCAAACGCTTGGCAGCATCAGGTTGTCGCTGGGTTCGTCTTGGCAATGGCTGCGTACGTCTTTATGGCCTGGTACGACTACATCTACGACTGTAATGATAAACTGGGACCAACCTTACTTGGAGCTTTTGTAGGTTGGCTCAAGCCATACGGCGGCGTACCACCAGGCACTCATGAGTTACCGATCAAGTACAAGAAGATTGTCGGGACATTTGATTTCGTAGTGTTGATTGTATTGCTGTGTCTATTGGCAATTCCTTATCTTCCCAGGAAGTAATGGCGGTCGCGAAGGATTTCATTGACGTCGCAATCAAGTCGGTGAATTGGCAATGGGGCAAGTTTGACATGCTTCCGATTGTTTTTGGAACGGTCATGGCTCTCATGGATATCTTTATGATGGGAGCCCTGAAGATGATCAGTAACAAAACCCTCCCGTATTCGGTTGGATTTCCTACCGCAACCGTTGTGTATGCGTTTCAACCGTATCTGTTTCTGAAGGCCCTGAGTCATGCAGATATGACAGTTGTGAACCTCATTTGGAACTTGATGAGCGACATTATTGTCACACTCTCCGGCGTATTCCTCTTTGGTGAGAGCATCAAAGGTCTCCGTTGGCTTGCGATCGGTATGAGCGTGTTCTCACTCTGCCTGCTCGCCTACACCGATGAATAACTGCGTAGAAGAACTTAGACACCGAGCCTCGAGGATACATAAATGAGCGAAGACCTGGTAGTTGCCAAGACAGTTCAGACGTCGCCCATTCGTACTCTCGCCGAGGGTCTTAAGTCGATGCTTGTGGAGATGAGTCTTGTCTTTGACAAGGATGGCATCCGCATGATCGCAATGGACAATACCCGTACAGTCCTCACTCACATGAGGCTTTACGCAAATAAGTTTGAGGAATACAGGTACAATCACTCAGCACCGAAGCTGGACGTGGGGTTGAATACGGATCACTTCTACCGTATTGTGAAGACGGTTACGAACGATGATACGATCACCTTTTCGGTCTCCAGAGCCGAGTCGAATCACCTCTGTATTACCCTGGAGAACGGTGAGAAGAAGCGTCGTATCCGCTATCGCCTGAATCTGCTGGATCGCGATGATTCGGACATTACGATGCCCGAAACAGAGTTCTCTGCTCGTATCACAATGCCTTCTCTGGACTTCCAGAAGATCTGTCGCGACATGACTCTGTTGTCGGCAAAGACTGTCGATATCAAGAATGTTGGAAACACATTGACCTTTTCTTGCAAGGGACCCTTTGCATCACAGACTGTCACTATGGGCGATACGGCTTCAGAGATGTCCATAGCCAAGAAGGAGTCTGAGGAGATTGTGAGTGGAACGTATTCCCTGCCTCACCTTGTTCTTTTTACTAAGTGCTCGAACCTGTCGAACAACCTGGAGGTTCACATGAAGAATGACTGGTTCATTATGATCCGCTATGTCATTGCGAACCTCGGCGACATCAAGTTATGTCTCATGCCATGTTCGACATAAATGTTTTCGGAATACTTCATAATGGCGGCCGAGTTCTTAGCTCAAATAAATATGCATCTAGACAATCCGACACCCGAGGGTCCACTTGTTCCCGTGATTGTAAATCCAGACAGTAAGTTTGTTGTCATCACCTATTGGTGGGGCGGAGACAGACTTAACAAGAATACTCAACGCCCATGCCCTGATGTACTCCTCGAGCAAATCAAGGAAACGCTTGAAGAACAGATCGTCGAAGAAGGCGAAGACGCGGATGAGGAGAGTGATGAAAAAGTGATTGCGAATATCTTTACCACCTTCAATGCTGCGAAGAAGAAAAAAGAGGCGATTAAAAGGGAAGGTAGGCCACTGACAGTTGCAGAGAAGGAAGAATTTAATGCTGCAGCAACGGCTCGCCAGACGTTCTTGGCGACATACATTAACAAACCGGAAACAAAGGTCAAAATCGCAGCAATGACAGAACAACTCATTGAAAAAGCGAAGGCAGAAGGGGAGTGGGGAGAGTTTCTTCCTGGTAAAGGAGGTTATGTAGCTCCGATTACGTTTGAACAGATGATTACACGTTGGAAGGAAGACTGCCGCAAGGCAAATTGTAACTATATGGCAATTCGGTACACGGGCTTTGAAGCTAATGGCATGTACCAATCCGCCATCAATGCGAAACCGTTGTTCATCAAGCGTGCCGTGGAATCATGTGCGGCCGCTTTCAAACAACTGGGAAAGCCATTCACGGGATGTCTCTACATTGACGGCGACGAAAAGGTTAGACAGTACCCTGTGTTGTTTGATACGCCTAACGTAGATTTCATGGCACGCGGGTGGAACTGTGATCCCCGTGCTAGCAGTAGGTATTTGGGAGAACTGTGTTACGATCCGTATATCTTTGAAACATCCGGAGGCATCATGTTTTTTGCGGATAGCGTTCCTTCTAAAAACCTATTGGACTCATGGTCTAAAGAAAGCCTAAAGCAAACCAATGCGGGTAAAGCCGATGACCGTATCCTTTCGTTAATTTTTACGAACCGTCAAATGGATCTTCCCATTGCTCTGATCCAGCTGCCGATTGAATACCTATGGCTGAACAGTGCATATACGTTCCAGCTTCCGAAAGACAGAGCTTTTAAGGATGTCATCGTTACTCACCCTGAATGCTTGACAAGTGAAGAAGCAGCCGGAGACCAAGGCGCTGCTTCAGATCGTAATCCGCGGTTTTACACGAACTTAATAACCAATCGTATAAGGTGTGAGAATCGTGGCGGAATTTTTTACGAGCGTGTTTTCTTTGAAAAGAAGGAACATCGCGCAGCCTTCCGACCATACTTAGATTACATGGGTCGCGATGATGTGAAGTTTGATAATGGCAAAAGGATGTTAGTAGTCGTTCCATGGGACGCTGGTTATGGAGAGTATACGGTCGCAGTAGAAGGAAACAAGGCGGCCGCCGCCGCCGACGACACAGCGATTGTACCAACAGAAAAAATCAATGGTCGCGATTGTGTTCGTCTAAAAACTCTAGAGGTACTACCAATCTACAAATGTCTGAGTCAGGGACTTGATGTTGTGATAGGTGATGTCCCTCAAGTAAAGCCCGAAACGGACATTTATGCTATTAATCTTACACTACCTTCCGATGAGACGGATCTTCTAACTCACTTGATACTTGACATTGAAACCAAGGAAGATAGTGATGGACTTCCCAAACTATTTTTCTGTGCAAGGAACCGAATCGTTGTAGAGCTGATCTCCATGTGCACAACCTTGGAGGACATAAATAAACACATCGAAACAAGTTACATGTTTCTCTCGCGAATCCGTTGGCAGTTTGGACCCCGGCCTGATGGACCTTCCAACGCCGCCGTGTCGCCGCCTCCTCCTCCTGAACGTTCCAACGCCGCAGCGATTCCTCCGCCTCCTCCTCCTGAACCTTCCAACGCCGCAGCGATTCCTCCGCCTCCTCCTGGACCCCTTTCATCGGCAAGATCCGCCGCCGAATCATCTCGATTTTTTGCTAATCAATTGTCCGAACAGGCAAGAATTGAAGAAAGCCTTCCCAGAGTCCGCGTGAAGCTGGGAGGAAATGGATTCAAACGTAGCATGGCAAGAGGAACGCGCCATGGAAAACGCCGTCTTCAGAAAGTGTTTCCCAACCACCGCACGACGAGACGTGGCGAGAGAGATTAGGCTTCAGCAGATCGCTGCTTCAATTGGGGTTGCTCCCCAAATTCTCAAGACAGATGGAAAGACGTTTATCGAAATGGATGATCTGGGCGCGTGTTCTATAGCCGAGTTGTATGGCGAGGATATTAACGATGTTCCTAACAACGTTCGTGAAGATATCTACAAGATCCTCTGGGTTCTTTGGGACACCTATCGTATTCACTACAAGGATGTGACTCCGTATAACTTCATGGAAAAGAATGGACATGTCTGGATTATTGATTTTGGTCATGCGATCATCCGCAATAAGCTATGTCCATACCTTGCCGAGACATTTGAAGAAGGATACATCAAGGCGTGGAATCCCGACTTCAGATAGTTTGTTTTGATACTATAATGGAGAGGAGACCTGAGATTGAAGGCACCTGGACGGCTGATGAAGTTGCCGAATGGAACGTTCGTTGGGATGCTGCGGAGAACGATTATGGAGAACGGATATTATTAGAAGCCATGGCAGAATCGGGAGTGTATACTCCGAAAGCGGACTCACCTCCCCCGTCGCCCGAGTCGGAAGCAATGGCACCACCTGTTGTCACAGAGGAACCGACGCCCGCTCCATCAATCAAAGATGTCGGGATTGCAGGTCTTGGTACGCGTCGATCAGTTGGACCCCTGACAGGCCCCCCTGCTCCGACTGGACTGGTTCGGGGTGGCAAGACGTTGAGAGTCACGCGCAACGCGAATCTCATTGGAACTCTTTTTAACATTCGGGATCAGGTGAAGCTGTATCACTGGCAAACAAGCTCGTTTGCTCAGCACAAGGCGACTGATGAACTGGTGAAGTCCCTTGATGAGCATATCGACAAGTTCGTAGAATCCTATATGGGAACCTACGGACGTCCGAACATTGGGAAGACGATTCCAGTTAAAAATTTGACTTCGCAAGGTATGAAGGCTTATCTGCGGAAGACACGTTCCTACCTCGTGAAGGTATTGCCTGCGAAGGTCTCGCCGCAAGACACAGATCTGCTTGCGATCCGCGATGACCTGATGGCAGATGTAGATCAGGCCATGTATCTTTTTACGCTTGCCTAAATAATGGATCAGGAGACGACGAATGTCGTCTTGGTCCTTTCAACCACCATTCTCCATGCATATATCCTTTATGCTTCGTATTGGTGGTTAGTGGAGTGTAGTTGACCTCACTTGGGACGATCGGAGGACCTCACTTGGGACGATCGGAGGACCTCACTTGGGACGATCGGAGGACCTCACTTGGGACGTGTATTATGAGCCTTGTAGACAATATCATCCGCGATCTTCATCTTCAGTGACGAATTGAACAGACGTCTGTCTGTCACATTGGTCGTTGTGTTCCAAATCTTGATGATGTGGAACTGTCCCTTGGGAGATACAGAGACTCCAACCATGGCCTCCTTGTAATTGGTTAGAAACATGCTTGCCAGACAGTGGACCATACAGTCGATAAAGACCTCGTAGGTATCCTTGGCATCGACCTTCTTGGACCATGCCCCACCCTTTGCGTTCTCAGGTGAATCCCACAGAGGGCGATAGCCGTCTCGCATGAAGAAGAACATTCCAGACTCCCATGCCTCCTTCGGGATTGCATCAATGACGCTCCAGAACTGATCGGGTGTAGAAACAGACGTGATATTGGTGTAACTCTCAAGAGCGTAATTGCTGTCGTTGGGATCGTGGTACCACAGCACCCATGTGTGAGGCATCTTTGTATCAGACATGGTACCGTCTTCTACTGTAGTATGAACCTTTGAATTCCGTTTTATTTGCCGTATAGCTTCGCGATGGGTATAACGGTTCCCTTGACGTGAACCGAAGGAACAAACTCAAATCGAGCACTAGCCTTTGTTAAGATCAGAGCACCTCCGCGAGTGAACTCGATATCTGCATCATCTTGTATCGGATAACCGGCAAATCGAAGCGCATCTCCGAACGTCTTTACCTTCATGAACTTCGAAGATCGTAGTGTCTTATGTCCGATACGAGCCATTGGTATATCTCCGGACAAGCAATTCCCCATTGGTAGAAAACGGAAACGTTTCTCTAAACCAGAGAGTAGGCAGGATGGACATCGCTACTCTCTATTCTCTTCGCTCTTCTCCCCGTCCTCCCCTCGACGAGTCCATCCAGCAAATCATCAGCAAGCTCAAGATCTCATTCAAGCCTACATTCAGGCGTCCGGCACCAGTCAAGCGACCTGCTTCTGAGTCGGCGGCGAACTGGCGCGAACTTGCGCTTGTCACCCTACACCGCAAGGCCCGTGAGAAGGACGATGCGGATTACGATGAGATCAACGCATTCATTAACAAGTTGACGAAGCAGACATACGCCAAGATGATGACAAATATCCTTGACAAGTTGAGCAAGCGAGATGAGATGTTTCGCTTGCGAGTGACGACCCTGTTGTTCGATCGTGGATGTACACAGACGTTCTATGCGTCACTGATGGCCGACACGTATGCCGAGATTGCTCAAACGTATCCGGACGCAAAGGCTGATCTTCTTACGCAGGTATCTATGTTCGATACTCTGTATGCGACATCCAATGTGACGATCGTTCCTGCTCACACAGACGAGGGTTATGGTGACGCAATCATCGCATGGACAAAGCAGAAGGAGAAGAAGCGAACCTTTGCAGTTTACGTTGCAGAGTTGTATGCCCGTGGCCTTCTGCCTCAGTCGGTCATGTCGGTCTTTGTCAAGACGGTTGCCGATGATCTGCTCGAGTGTGTACGTCACACAAAGGTAGCACAGACGGAGGAACATGTGGACTGTCTGGTGCGATTCATGTTTGCCGTTGCGTCTCGCGTCCCCGAGGTGAAGGTTCATATTCGTGCCGTATTGTCCATTCCCAAGGCCGAGACACCTTGCCTCAACATGAAGTCTAAGTTCAAGCTGGAGGATGCGTTGAAGCTGTGAAGAACTCAACCTTGCGAAGTAAAAAATGAGCCAAGTGCCCCCTGCTACGTCCATGGCCCAGGCCGCCAAGATTGCAATCGAGCAGGATCGCCCGATCTACCTCGATTATTACAATGACAGCCTCGAGAAGAAGTGCTGCATTGGAGTTCAGGATACGACCAAGTTCCTCGTCAAGTCGGATACAGAGTACACGTCTCCGATTGAGTCGATCTCCCGTGTCAAGGAGGATAACATTTTTATCGTTACGACCGAGAACAGTCTCTATGTTGTGTCGGCTGCGATCCCCGTTAAGCGCATTGTTTCATCTACAGCCAATCCGCCGGCCACTACTTAATGAGCTTCCCACCCCCTCACCGAATTCTCTACGAGGCTCTGAACGATAGAGAAACGCGGTCTCTGTGGGAGGACTACAAAAAGCAATACAAGAACGAGTGCGACTTTGAGGAAATTGATGCGGCCACAAAGAATTCGATGGACGACTTTGCAAAGTGGTTTGCCCAGTGGGTTACATTCGCCCCATCAAAGCAAAGCGTTCGTGTGCGTATTTTGTTAGTTTGGCACGCCCACTTCCTCAGTTTGGCATGCCAACAGATGCTTCGTCGTTCCCTTGAACAAAGGTCGTTTCGGTGTCGTGTTTGGTTTCATATCGAAGAACCTATTTTACAATCGGCCATTATATCTCGTTGTATTGTTACAACTCTCCCTTCGTATCGCCATGTTCCTACTGTTACGGAACCGTTGAACACAGACGCATGGGACGATCCACGAAAACTCGAACTTGAGTTAGAAGCCTTGAAAAATGGACAGAATGGGAAGTAAGGAAGGACGAGACATGCGTGTATTCACAGATGGATCGTGTACAATGAACGGACGCAAAGGCGCGAAAGCCGGCTTTGCTGCTTGGTTTCCTGAACACCCTGAATGGTCGACGGCCCGTAGAGTTCCCGAAGATCAGTCGCAAACAAATCAACGCGCAGAGTTAAGTGGCATCCACCTTGCGACTTCAATCCTCGAAGACCGAGGGGAGGTAGACACAGACCTTGTAATCTATACCGATTCCGACTACTCAATTAAGTGTCTGACGGTGTGGCTTCACGGATGGATGAATCGTGGCTGGAAGACTGCAGAAGGAAAGGATGTTCTCCACCAAGACTTGATTAAGGACATCACTCTGCGTTTGTCGAAGTTCAAGAGCTATCGATTTCACCACGTGCGAGCCCACACAGGAGGCGAAGATGACTTGTCGGTTCAGAATGCCAAGGTCGATCAAATGGCCAGGGACATTGTTGAGGGAACGGTAAAGATCATTCAGCCCGTCGTTCAGGACATTCTATTCCCGGGATGTCCTCTGAGGATCATGGGTCCTCCTACACAACAGAAGGACATTCTTGCTTGGATGCGGGGAAACCTGGATACATTGGACAAGGACGTGATTGACAAGCACTTGTTCAAGGCATTTACTGAGTTATGTAAGACGCGGGACGTTGGACTTACGAAGCAGATCATTCAGAAGACACCCGTCATCCGCGCGGAACGGGGTCATTTACAAATAGAAACTACTATAGTAAGTAAGGTAGAATGAGCACCGCCTATCACTTCTGGTCTCCATCGTGTGCCCCCTGCAGGGTTATTAAGCCTTCGATCGAGACTCTCAAGGAGGAGTTTCCTGACATCGAGTGGGTGTCTGTGAACACAACGGAGGACAAGGAGCGCTACGTCCAGAAGTTTAGCGTACTGTCGTGGCCCACGATTGTGTTTTTTAAGAACGGTGTCGAGGTGGGTCGTCATTCGGGTACGACTATCGCGTTGTATTATACCCTTGCTAGACGGTGCCTGGCGTAAAGGACACTGTAAAGGGAATTGTCGGTTTAAGGAACAACCGAGTCAGAGCACCGTGATTGTTCCAGTTGACCTGTATACTACCCGCCGGATCTGTGGGATCGTCCGAGGGATTCCAAATACGGACCATTTTTACCGAGCTGTTTCTCTTGTCCAATATCAGCTTGTGGGCACTTTCTAACCGCTGTTGGGCCAGCCAATGATTCGCGTAATCTCTATTGTTGTTCATCCATGCGTCAACGTCGTCTGAGAGCAGTGTTCCGTTAGCCCATGATAAAGTGGTCGGTGGGACAGCTCCGCCCGTACGCGAATTATGTGGGGGGACATAAAGGCACCCGCCATTACACCATTCGTTGTCTGCAGGACCGTCCGGGTGCTCTGGATGGTTTGAATTCGGTACGAACTCTGCTAAGTTGCTCGGAGGATAGGATGGAGCAGGGGCTGTTACTTTTCCCAATATATCTCGGCTCAACACAACTGTTGACGAAGATATCGTTGGATCAATCGTGAGAGTACATACCAAACAGTTTGTGCTTTTTCCGGGACCAATTCCGACTGTTAAGTTTGGAGCATTGACAGGTTTCTGAGGCGGCGGCGGTGGGAACAATGGAGGGAGAAATACGGGGCCAAATGTAAGATGAAACGGCGAAGACGTCGATCGTGACTGCACTGGTCCCATTGTCCTTTGGCGATAAAACAAGTATCGTGGAGAAAACAAGATGGGATCTTCGTCCTCCAAACCATCACCTGCACCGGAAAAGGTTCCGTGGTGGGGCGCGCTAATTCTTTCAATCATCTCAGCCATAGTTGGTGTGGCCGGAACCGTGGCGTACATCAATGGTGCGAGTGCTCCTGCTGGACCAGCTGGGTTTTCTACTCTGATGACAGATACTATTACCTACCTTCCCCACATTCTAGTCCTGACAGGTATTTTTGCTGACATCTTCACGATGTCTGGCGTATATTCGATTCCAAGCTTGATCGGTATCTTATCCATTCCCGCTCACTTTCTCTTCAAGTTTTTATGGGAAGGCCTGAATGGTTTGATAGGTGATGCGATTCGCTTAGCTAATACACGGGCGATGCCGCCCCCTCCCGCGGGGCCCCCTCCCGCATCACCCCGTCCCGCGCGGCCATTCAATGCCGATGCCCTGGACTTGTTCAGAGGAGGAGCCATCACAAACTACTCGGGATGTGAGATCCAGGGTTTTGAAGGTCTCAGGAGCAACTGGGCTCCTCAGGGACTGGTTGTTACATCGACAATCTTCTGGTACTACCTGTTAGACTTGGTCACGAACCGTAGTATCTTGGACAGCGTTGCGACCATGGTTGTATTCGTGGTATTCACGGGATTACAGGTATTCGTTCTTAAAACATGTGATAATCTGACTGGAAGCGTGCTTGTCAAAGCACTCATCTCTGCCGTTGAGGGGCTCTTCCTTGGAGGCATTGGTTTCGTAATCGTTCAGGCATCCGATCCCACCCGTCTTCCTTCCTCGGTTCTCCCCAAAGGCCCCACTCTTTCTTCGTTAACTAAGAACGCCAATGGTCAATATGTCGACACGAGTGGTAATGTCTACGTTCAGGGTCCCGATGGCCGAGCCGTTCTGCAGTCTGATATGGCTCAGGCATGTAGCGGTAGCAGTGGCGGTGGAGGATTATCTTCGGCAATTGCCGGAGGTTTGTATGGAGGGTCGGCAGCAGCAACGTGTTCGTAGTAATCAGTTGTTTTGTTGATTAGGAGTAATGGGTGACAGTATTAATGTGATGAGCGTGTATCATCCCTTCCCTGTCCGTATTGACACGGCGGGTGCAATTGGGTCAGGATCAAACAACTGTATTAACCTTGTCAAAGGATCCGCCTGTCCGCCTGGATGTATAAGCTTGAACGGAACAGGAAAGGCCAATGACATCGGCAACTGTCAACCGCTGAATACAAATATTCAATATGATGCCTGCTTTCAGGTTGGAGAGTTCCCGTCTCATGCTATACCGGGTATAGTCGAAGCAAAAGCCGGTAACTCAATTGTTGTCTTGGTTCCCCTAAAGGCAGACGCAAGTGCGACCGGAGACGGAGCACAATTCGTGAATGCTTTCGGAAGTCAAATTCCAAATATCCTGGGATCTCAACCCGATCATCTGCAAGGATATCCAGATGTACCTGCGTCCACCGGTGCGAATTGGAGCCTGTCAGCGATTGTGAAGACAAATAGACCTTTTTATACTTGGATAACTACGTATGATTCAACACTTAGCCCTCCACAGACACGCGTCGTTGTCATGTCCGAACCCGTATTGATTGCGCAAACCGACTTAGCAAATATTCAGCGTTTACCCATAACCGACCCGGATGACGTCATTCACGAAATAACTGCCGTTTCCTATCGCGCGGCACCGCCACTGGTTGGTTGTGACCCTGTTGCTGGACCCATGAATATCTATATGGAAGCAAACGGTGCCGAGCCCGGCTCCTCGCCTTCGGGTTCCTCGTCTTCGGGTCCAAGCCCTGAGTTACTGGGTGAGATTTTTGGAGGCATCATCGGTGGAATCATATTGCTAATTGCTATTTACTTCGGTCTCAGATGGGCCATGAGTGGAACGGGTGATTGGTTTGCTGGGTTGGGTGAAAGAATTGCTGGCGCTCTCAGACCGGCTCGTAGTGCTCTTGCAAATACGTTGGGCGTTGGAGCGAGATCTGGACGACCGCTTCCTAGACCAGAAGCGGCATCGAGCAATGGCACCTTTACTAGAGTTAACCCGATGAATCGGGGTAGACCTCCACCAGGATCGGCAGCCGCTATTGCGAACCGTAGTTCCAGTGGCGAATCTCTGGCAACCCAGGTAGCAGCTTCGGGGGTGGGCGATCTGGGACAACCCAGACCAAACGGAAGTCTCACCTTGCGAGCACCTCCACCACGATCGCCAGCCGCGGTTGTGAACCAATTGTCTCGAGGTTCGCCAGATGCTCTAAGACAAGCTCAGCGGAACATCGACTCCGCAACAAGGCGAACTCTAGGGACTAGCCCGGCTGCCACGCGCGTACAAGGATTACTAGATGCGCGCAGGAAAGAGAGGGCCGAGCGGCTCGCCGCCGCCAACCGTGGAACAGGGATTGTAGATCGTGCCGGGCTGGAACGTGCGCTAGCCCGTCAGAGGGCGCTAGGGCATACCCTGGACCAACCTCTACCAGGATCGGCAGCCGCTATTGCGAGCCGTGGTTCTAGGGGAACGGCCAGTGGCGTACCCCCTTCTGCCTCCCTCACTATCCGCACTCCCGCCCCGGCGCCGAGACGACGAATTGTGGCTCCCTCTCCCCCTGCAGAAACAGATGAGGAACGAATTGATCGTAGAGCGAAAGAGACGGCATTGCCAAGATCAGGGCCGTCCGCCTTCCTTGCTTCAGAGAAGGCTCGGAACCCATTGATCGGAAAGGGCCGCCGGCGTAAGAATCGCCGTCACCTGAGAACAGGACGCAAGGTATAAAATGGAAGTTTCACAGAATAGTCATATCCTACAACATGGTTCTTGCAACTCTCATCTCAGTCCAGGGTGTTCTCTCTGAAGCATCCATCCCTCCCAAGACAGCAGATGTGCTTGAATGGCTTCGAAAGAAGCTCAAGCAACCTGCTCTTCAATTCCAAGGCAAATGTGTTCATGAAGAGAATTCGTTCGCATTCTTTGCCGTGCCATCCGAGAACGACGATGAACAGACCAACCAGCATATGCTTCCACCCCCATTTCACGACGATACGTTTCAAGGGCCAATTGCGGTCTTGAAGTCATTTAATCCTAATCCAGATGACTACGACCGGCAGGCAAGTAAGTACCTTGACTTAAAGTCGTCTGAGTACGATGAGTTCTATCAGTCATGTACCTTCAAGGAGGATGAAGATGATGACGATGCAGAGTACGAGGAGGACGATGGCGAGGGTGAACCGCAACAGGAAGAGCCCGCTGAAGATGACGGAGATCCCGCCGTTCGCATACATGCTGCAGTTCATACGCTTCACGCGTCCAATGTGTTTGTTGATCACCCAATGAGGATGATCGTCCGAGACAAGTTCGAGAGCGAGGAGATCGAGACTGCAATTCTGAACAAGTGTGCTGCCGATGCTCAGAAGTGGTTCATCGATATTGATTGGGAGAACTCGGTGTTCCTTGACCTGTATCGCAGCCGAGCCATCTCGTTATATAGGTACCGTGACATGGCAAAGACAATGAGCGCATCTGAGTTTGTAGAGTCAACAGCCGTGGATCAGAATCCCAAGCGATGGAAGGAGATGATTCAGAAGATCATTGATCAAGAGAAGGCTATGTACTCCAAGAAGTCTACGGCCTCGATCTTCATGTTCTGTTCCAGCTGTAAGAAGAAGACGCGATGCGACTACTATCAGCTCCAGACTCGTTCTGCCGATGAGCCCATGACGACCTTCGTCACATGTCTGGAGTGTGACAAGAAATGGAAATTCTAGTGTAGGAGTAATGGCAGGACTCTTAAAGATCCTGAAAGAACACAATTTACCCATTCCAGCTGACTACGATGAACGCGTCGCGGCGATTGTATCGTGTCTGCGTAGAAAACCCGACTGTAAACAGAGACTAAATGCGTTCAAGAAGATGACGGGAGGAGCGGAGGGTGAACCTGAAAACGTAGGAGATGATGGACCTGTCCTGAGTTCACAGGTACCGGCACCGGCTTCAGTCCCAGTTCCGAAGCCGCTGGAACCATGGAACAATTCGTGGGGGAAGTATCCTGCTGTTAGCAAGCTCGTTCCTCCTCGTTTTTTCCCTGATAACACTGACTACCTCGGTCCACGACTCAAGTGGATTCTGAAAGCGACCGCATCACCCTATGCTCCTGTTATGTTTGAGGCCTTGTTTATGGTTGTCTTCTTCATCAGCTACCTGGAAAAGATACCGGTGTTCGGTAGCATTCTCGGTGCGTCCCTCGATCTGATCATTGCGGGAGGCAAGGTATTGTTGAAAACGATTCAGTCAATCCTCCCCGCCACATTCGGTATGATCCCGCTGCCCTACAGCTACATGGTTGGCTTCGGCTTGTCAGCGTTGCTCGGTATGTTTCTATGGCCCGTGTTTGCGATTGTCGCCACGAGTCGTCAGGATTTCGTATCCGCAATTGAGTCGTGGATCCGTGTCATCCCACCTCCAATCGGTGACATTCTTGCAAACAACTTCCTCGAAGTGAATCGGATGGCTGGAAGGATTGATGAAAAGAGGGTCAAGATTGGAAACGACATTTCAACTGCTCTGACAGCCATGGCTGGTCTTGCCACTCAAGTTTCGAAGTCGGCACAAGATGGTCTAGTGTCCTTATCGACTCGAGTACGAGATGCATCATCCGGGGTAAAGGAAAAGGCAACACAACGAGCATCTGAGCTTGCTGAACGGTCACAGAAGGCGACATTACAAGGTATACGCTCGATAGCCTCGGCAACAGAACAGGGGAAACAGGACGCTCGTGCGCTGCCTCCACCGTCAGCTCCACCGCCTCCGTCAGCTCCACCGCCACCGCCACCACCCACAGGTGGCTTTCACAGGCGGACAAGGAGGAAGGTATGGAGTCGACGGAGCAGATCAAGGAAACGCTTCGGACGTGGATAGGTATCGATGATCAGATTCGCACCTTGAAGGCACAGATCAAGACACTTAATGATCAGAAGCAGGCCCTTGGAACAAATGTGTTGGAGTTCATGCAGGGCAATAACTTAGATAACTTTGTCCTTGAGGGACCGGGAGGAAGTATCTCTCGGTCCGTCCGGACAGTTCGTCCACCTCTTCGGCGCAATGCGATTCGCACTCAGCTACTGCTTCAGTTCGCTGATCAGCCTCAGCGGGTAGCCGAGGCACTTAGGGCAATCGAGGGTATTCAGGAGGGCGACGACATGTCGGTTGGAGGAACGCAGCGGGTCATTCTTTCGCGGAGATTACCGAGGACGCAAAACATCAATCTTCAATAATGAGGGACTTTACCATAGTGGCCTTTGTCTTGATTCTGTACGTGAACGTCTTCAACCAAATAGCAAAAATGTATTTTGAGTCGGGTCAGAGAATGACCTGGGTTGACTTTTATAGATACTTTGTTCCGTTCATCGAGATACGGATTTCTCTTTAAGAACAACACGCTTGACCCTCCTCGCGATAACGCGGGTAGTGGGTGAAGGCAGAGTTAGTTTGCGGCCGTATTCGACACAGGCGTCGATCCAGTCTTGTTTCTTCTGATACGTGTTTGACTCGAAGGCGTGGACCATGCACCAGCGGTGGTCAAAGACCTTGTCCTTGTCGCTACCGTACCCGTAGCCGGTCTTTCCGATTGGGGCGATGTCGTTACAGTGGGGGCAGATGGGGTTGAAGTCGGTCTTGGGCCATGCCCAGGCAATGCGTGTGAAAGACATTGTGTATCGATGTTTACTGAGTCAAACGTTTCCGTTTTCCCGTAACGCAGCGCGAGAAGAGTGTGTGCTGCAGAG
>Ga0214219_1000018_pt1 | contig 97075 bp, 184 predicted proteins | sample TroBogypolimnion_26_FD_153057 | JGI IMG/M metagenome (GOLD analysis project Ga0214219, IMG submission 153057) | Freshwater microbial communities from Trout Bog Lake, WI - 25JUL2007 hypolimnion | ecosystem: Environmental > Aquatic > Freshwater > Lake > Hypolimnion/Profundal zone | place: Trout... | reverse complement strand
TTTTGCCATTTCACGAGCATAAGCTTCTGGATTATTCTTCTTTAAATCTGCTAAACGCTTCTTCTCACTATCAATGCGAGAAAAGACTACAGCATCTAAATCGTCGTGATCATCACCTTCCTTCATAATAGGATTAAGTGTAATCTTATCACCTTCTGCTATATCATCTTCGTATTCGCCATACTCATCGGCATCTTCGTCGTCTGCGTATTGATTGTATTCAACATCGCTTAGATGCATACTATGTTCGCCGTGGTTATATAAGTTAACAATAACAAACTTACCACTTGGACTAAATTCTGAGATCTCACCAGTCTTACCTTCGTAAGCATTTGGTGCAGTAACAATAACAGGATCACCTACTTGTAGTCGTGCTTCATCAACATGCCCGCCCACCGGACTTGTCGAATCTGGGCCAACTAAACCATCTTCGTCGACCCCTGTTAATGCCACAACAGTTTCTGCCGATTCTTTAGCCCATTGGTCTTGATCGCTTGTCCAGGAATTGGAACCATCGTTCCATGCATTCTCGCCAAGTTCCTTTTCTTTCTTGTCTCGAGCACATTTCTTTTGGTAATCTGTTTTGGCTTCTTCGATTGTTAGAGGAGCAACGATATCATACAAATTCATTTTAGCTCTGTCCTTGTTGCGCTTGTTTAATAATGTTTGCCAATTGACCAACTTGACTAGGGTTACCCTTAGCAAGTAAGTTGGACATAGTATTGCCTAATGTTTGATCAATTTTTTTGTCTTGAGCATTAATTGGAGTTGCAGGATTAGTTGGATCCTTTAATGCAGTTTGAGCAGCTTGTGTAGTATTAGCAATAGGAACGCCTGCACTCTTTAATTTGTTTACATTTTGTTGCGTAGCGGCAAGTTCTTGTGGAGTTGGTGGAGTAGGAGCAGCACCCGGTGTACCTGCAGTAGTTCCTTGTGCGGGATTATTTGCACCAGCTTCAGCAAGACCTTTTTCACGTTTAGTTTCTTCCCAGCGAGCTTTTAGTTTATCTGCCAATGACATTGGTTCACTTGTACTTTCTTCGCAACTTCCGCCCACCATCTTGTTACCTGGGGTAGCTTTATCAGTACCTTTCCAGTAACCGGTGAACTTAGGTCCTTTGCTATGCTGTTCTGCACTATCCATTGTGCCTTCGTTTAGCTTTTTAAAAATACCTAATATGTCTGAAAAATTATTATCCATTACTTTACTTTCGCGGCTTTAACGCCTTTAACAATACCACCAGCAGTTTGCTGATTTGTGTAATTCTTTTGGCGTTTAATGATTTCTTTAGTACTTCCGCCCAGTTCGCCTACTACCGCGGCTACACTACTAGAACCGGTAGCACCACCTGTAGCATCTTCTTTAATAAATTCTGAGCTTTTCATAGTATATTTCCGTTGTTAGTATATTTATTCGGTTGTAACAAAGTCTATAGAACTTGCATGACCATTGAGTACTATATTTTCAGTTCTTATAACTCCGCCATTGTTTATTTGTTCTACACGCAAAGTATGAGTGCCAGGTTCTAATTTTACAATTATATTTTCTCTAATAAATTGTTGAGTGCCGTTCCAAATAAAGTCGCGCTCGGTGAGCAAATCACTATCTACGTATATACGATAGCGTGGAGGAATATCGCCCCAACTAGCATATACATCAACGGATAATGTATGTTCTTTCATATTAAAATGCTAACTTAGCACGTTCTGCTTCAAGTTTTGCTATCTTTTGTTTTAGTGCTTCAACATACTGCGCTGGCAATTTTTCTGTAGAGATACGTTGTTTAAGAGCATCAATATCTTGATTAATGTATTCAATGTGGCGAGCAGTTAATTCATCAACTGCACCTTCGCCTAAACGTGATTTGACCCAGGCTAAATCTTCAGCCAAATCAAATGCTTTTAAACTTTTATTAATTTGACCGGGACGTACATCCTTGGTTAAACTCATTGAGTAACGTGGATCTTTGGCTTGTTTCTTATTAGCAATAACACCAGTGCCACCGGCTTCGTTCAGCCTAAAGTTATATTTTTTCTGCATCTGTTTTACAAAGGTGTCAAGTTCATTTGCGGCTTGAGTAGACATCATATAATATGATTTGTTAGTACTAGCTAATGCCATATACATATTAAAATTCTGTTGTAACTCTTCGTACTTTGCTATATCTTTAGGATCAGTTACATAGTGACGGAATTCTTTATCTTCTTTTGCACCTTTTTTAGCTACATGATATGTAAGCCCGCCTAATGCGGTTGTACCTACAGCGGCACCTGCAGCTTTAAGGAATCCTCTGCGATCCATTTCGCTAACTGGTTTATGTAGTAATTTCTGTAATTGTTGTTCAATATTATCAACACGACGTTCTAGTCCGTGTTCTTCATCTTCGACATTGTTGAAGTCTTGTGTTTCTTTGTCACTAATATATAATGCTAGTGCTTCTTCGTCTGACTTAGCAAACGGGTGTGCTAAACGAGCCTTAACTAATAAGTTTTTTCTTGATGGATCAACTTGACTATCTTCAGCAACAGGTTCTGGTGCTGCTTGTAATCCGGTAGTTTGTGGCTGTTCTTTAGGAATCTTAGCATTCATGATTTGTTCAGCTTCACGTGTGTATCGGCCAAATAAATCTGTTACAATAGCTTGACGTTGTTTCTCGTCTGCCTCGCTGTACATATTGCGTAATTCTGTACCCGACTGCATAGGTTGATTTAGCACATTAAAATTGAATGTAGGTACAGTCATGATATACCCATGCTTATCCATAGATACTGTTTGCTTAATATCTTTCAATGGTTGGAAGTATGGATCGGATCCATCCTTTTTAGGAGCAAAAGAGAAACGAGGATCTTCTGCCATGTCCTTTTCACTAACAGCAAAGATAACTACAGTATTAGCAGGATCTGCTACTTGGATATTACCGGCTTGCATTACATTTTCAATTTGATACGGCTGTGTTGCTTGTACAATACGGTCAGCAGGAACGCCAGTAAGTTGCATAAAGTATGCTTTTTCTGCAAATGTAAAAGGGGATTTACCACTGTCTGTTTTATTGCTAGTAGCAATATAGACGTTGTTACGGCCAAATTTACCAGTTAGGTATTGATAGACCATATTATGCCCACGATGCCAAGGCTGAAAGCGTCCGGGATAAATTACAAGTAAAGTAGGTTCTGCAAGTTCGGTTAAGTACATGATAATGTATTTATCATATTACAAACTTAACTTGATTGTATAAATATAAGTGTAGTTCGCGATACTGGTAATATCCAACTACTCTAACATTGTAAAGGAATGTCAGCATGTCTATTTATTACGTTTATGCATACCTAAGAACAGATGGTACTCCGTACTACATTGGTAAGGGAAAAGGTAATCGAGCATACGAAAATCATATTACTCATAAACCTCCATCTGATAAATTAAGAATAGTATTTCTTGAACGAAATTTAACCGAACTAGGAGCTTTAGCACTAGAAAGGCGTTACATTAGATGGTATGGTCGTAAAGATATTGGTACCGGAATATTACAAAATCAAACTGATGGAGGGGAGGGAGCTTCTGGCGCAATTCCATGGAATAGAGGAATACCACATTCTATAGAAGCACGTAATAATATGAAAAAACCTAGATCAGCAGAATTCCGAAATAAAATGTCTAATATGCGAAAAGGAAAAACCTCGCCCAATAAAGGAAAAATCTTAGGACCCACTTCAGACGAAGTCAAATTGAAAATTTCATTAGCACTTACTGGAAAAATTAAAGGTCCTTATAAGAAAAGAACAAAACCAAATTCTAATAAAGGAAAACCCAAGTTAGTAAGTTAAATATTCTCCAAGAGCCAAATATAAAAAGGTGACTCAAATGTTAATTCCCATGTGCCATTCCATCCTAAATCAACACAGTTAGTTAATACAGGGCGCCTTGGGTCGTCCCCAGTAAAAGTACTATTTTTCCAAAAGATATTGCCTATATCAACATTATCGATTTCCAATGATTTAATAGATAAAAGCATATCCTTAATAATAGTAAAGTTTTCAGAGGTGTAATTATCTTTAACTACATCTGAATCTTCCTTATTTTCAAGACGAATTTTTAGTATTGCAGGACCTTCTGTAACTGTATGATCGAATTCAACATAACAAATTTCATCAGTTAGTGTATCAATCTGTCCCAATTGTATAAGAGTATCATTAATTAAGATACTGTACTGGGGTTTTTTGTCCCAGTACGTACCTGTTAATCCAATTTTAAAATGTAGATTTTCTACACCCGACACGTTAACTCCCTTGCGGAGTTGGATTTTGCTCTGCTACCTTAGCACCTTGAGATGCTAGTGTATCCTCAATGATACCCATTGATCCACGTTCTGCAATCTTTAACTTGTCTAAGTCACCTGCGTACTCATAATGTCCAACATGGTTTAACAATACTTTAGAATGTGCCCAAATCTCACCACCTAGTTCTTGCCAACGACGACAGAATAACCAATCTTCTGACAAATAGTGACCACGTTCATCAATTTTGCAATCGAAGATTGAATACATCATTGGCTCGTATTGCTTGCCTAAACCTACATCATCCACATATTTGCACTCTGGATGCGCAGCAATTAACTTCTCATATACACTACGCTTAAACAATAAGAAACCTGTGCCCATTGTATCTACAGTGAAGATATCGCCTTGAATCTTAGTCTGCGCCTTTAAGTTAATAACATAACTTACCGGCAATGCTTTCTTAGGATACAAACCACCAATAACTTCTTTATCGTATGCAATCATTTGCAGGATAGATTCTGGTTGGAAACGAATATCTGCATCAATGAACATAAAATGAGTTGCTTGTGGATTAGTCATCATCTTAGCCATTAAGTTATTACGAGCACGTGTTACCAATGACTCGTTAACCATAGTGTCTAATGACCAATTCAGACCTGCTTGTTGTGCTAACAAAGTAAAGCGCAAGAATGAAGTCATTGTTGGCTCACTTACCATACCGCCGTAACAAGGAATACCGATATGCAAATGTACTTTACTAAAGTCAAATGGTGAACCTGTTTGACCTTGTGGTGAAGCTACTGGGGCTGTTGCTTGTTGCTTTTGTTTTGCGGCTGCTGCCTTAATTAAATTCACAGCATCGCTTTGACTGATTTTCTTGTCGCTCATTGATTTCTCTCTTTGGTTAATTGATTAGGCTTTTTGGATTTCCACAAGTGCGCCTGCACCTGCTAATTCTGAAACTACTGCTTCTAAACTTGCTGTTACATCGTCGGTTAAAACAGTAGACTCTATATCTGTATCTTTTAATAACTTAGTAACTGTAATTACCAAAGTTTCGGTTTGCATTTTTGCCATCACGGGCTCCTTGAATTATATGCTATTATTTATTAGCGAGTTACTACCAGCTCGTGAATATTTGAAACTATACCGGGTTGTATTAGATTCAAAAAGGTTGTTACACTAGGATCGTTTGTAAAAAAATAGCAATTCCATACGTAACTTGTTGTTTTTGTAAACATTTCTCTACAACTTGCTGGTACTCCAACTGTTGCTATTTGCAAGTTATCAAGGTAGGTTAACATGGCTTCTTTTATATCAACTGCATATCTACCATCTCGTAAGATTACTTTATGACTATAACCATTATCTGTTTTACGAATAATAGCACCTGAATCTAGTACTTTAGCACATTCTTCGTTAGCTGGTCCGGCAATAGTTTCTATATTCTTAACAAATGGTTGCAAATGATCCAATACCAGATTAACTAATTCATCCTCTGTTTGAGCATATATTTGTATCCGTGGTTCTTCTACACGAAGTTTAACAGCAGGAATTGTTTTCCGTATTAACCGCATAGTATCCAGTAACTGGACATCTGCTTGGCCGATATCTCTATTTTGCCTGGCACCCCACCAACCGGATTGAATAACATGCTTATACACTTCCTTGCGGTGGTCAAGTTCCTTGCTCATTGGGCCTTTGTTGTCAATTAAACGACCCGCTGGACAATATACAACTATCTTGTACAGATACCGATTATAATACTTTTTAGTAGTGTGTTCTACAGTTATTTTAGGACTGCACCGAGTCCAGAACAATATATCCATTTTCATCTATCATTGGTACATTTGCTGTAAATGAGTCAATCACTGTAAAGTTAAAGCCTTCGTTGATCCAATTAACTTCAATGATACTGTTTAGTGGAACAGATTCAAACAAAATCTTCTTTGACAACGGAACTTTAATCAAGTCATTGATCTTACGTGCTAGTGGACGTGCGCCCATTTTGCTATCGTAACCAACTTCAGCTAAATGATCTACTGCGGCTTCTGTTAAACGAAGTTTAATTGATTTCTCACCTAGTAAGTCGTTAACTTCGTTAATAAACTTAGCAACAATCTTCTTAATGCTCTTTTCATCTAATTTGTTAAATTTGCAAATGCCATCTAAACGATTGCGGAACTCTGGTTTAAAGAAGTCTTTAACTGCCTTGTCATCCTCACCAGTCTTTTGCAGTTCACGACCGAATCCGATGTTGTTACGTTCGCTGTCTGCGGCACCTAAATTACTTGTTAAGATAATAATAGCGTTACGTGCATCTGCTTTCTTACCGTTACTAGAACTTACAGTACCTTCGTCCATGAGCTGTAACAAAATGTTTAATACATCTGGGTGCGCTTTTTCAACTTCATCAAATAAGATAACACAGTTTGGATTCTTTTCAACATCGCTAATAAGCAATCCGCCACCTAAGTTACTGTCATCGTAGCCAACGTAGCCAGGGGGCGCACCAATTAACTTAGCAGCCGCATGTTTTTCTTGGTATTCAGACATATCGTAACGAATCATCTTCATTCCCATACCTTCTGCAAGCAACTTAGCAAGTTCTGTTTTACCTGTACCTGTTGGTCCTAGGAACAAGAAGTTACCGATTGGTTTGTTCATTGCTTTAAGTCCAGCACGGGCAACATAGATCTTTTCGAGTACTGTATCTACTACAGCATCTTGCCCATATAGTTTACCTTTAATAGTATCTTCTAGGTTAACCAAGCTCTTTGTTGATTCGTTACCGATTTGCTCTGCAGGAATCTTTGTAAACTTACTAATAATGTCAACAATGTGGCTCTTACGTACTTCCCAATCAACTGCATTGATCTTTAGCTTTGCGGCCGCTGTATCAATTAAGTCAATTGCTTTGTCTGGTAGTTTTTTGTCTGGTTGATAACGTACTGATAAGTCAACTGCTGCATCTAATGCTTCGTCGCTGATTGTACCAGTGTGGAATGATTCAAAGTATTCACGCAATCCACGTAAAATTTCTTTAGCTACAGCAGGAGTAGGTTCTTCAATAGTCATACGGCAGAAACGACGCATTAACGCACGATCCTTTTCGAATGACTGTGTGTATTCTTCCCATGTGGTACTTGCTACAACTTTAATATGACCTTTACCTAGTGCTGGTTTAATCATGTTAGCAAAGTCTACAGAACTATTGCTGCCAGATCCTGCACCACGCATTTGATGTGCTTCATCAATAAACAAGATGCACTTACCTTTAGCGGCCAATGCACCAATAACGTCTTTAAACTTTTCTTCAAACTCGCCGCGGTATTTACTTCCAGCAAGTAAACTACCGATATCTAAGTTATAAACAACATAATCTTTTAAATATTCCGGAACATTACCTTCTACAATATTACGTGCAAGTCCTTCTGCAATAGCAGTTTTACCTACACCAGCATCACCGACCATTAATACATTACATTTATTACGCTTGGCTAATACTTGTGCAATTTCATCTAGTTCGAACTCACGTCCTACTACAGGATCGATCTTACCATCTTTAGCGGCTACATTTAAGTCTTCGCAATATTCGTTTAAGATTTCGTCTGCACGTGCATCTGGCTTACCTCGACGTTGCTTGCCTTCTACGTAATGTTTATTATAGAAATCAACGACTTGACTACGTTCTAGTCCGTATTTAACAAAGAAATAACTAGCATGACTATTTGTTTCACTAGCCATACTTAAAAAGATATCAATGACTTGTACGTGATTACGTCCACTAAACAGTACTTGAGTAAAAGCACGATTAAATACACGTTCTAAACTAGTTGTTTTCTTGGGTACAGTATCAAAGTCTGCATTTACCATATAGCTTTGACGCTGTAGGTAATTTTCTATATCGGCAATTATTCCGCCAACATCGCAACCATACGAATACAATAAGTCGTTAAATGGTTTATACGTTAATAGGCCATGTGCTAAATGTTCTACAGTTACATATTCATGATTGTACTTCTTAGCTAAGTCTGTCGCATTAGCAATGACTACTTCAATTTCTGGATTGTGTTGGATCATAAAAATATTTATTAGTTGATGGTTAGTGAACGTACTATTTCTAATTGTTCAGCAGTTAAATTCTGCGGAACAGTTATTACTACTTCTACATATAAATTTCCACGAAGTTCGGAATTCATTTGATAAATGCCTTGTCCGGGAATTCTAAATTTTGTACCAGGTTGTACCCCTGCTGGGAGATTAATTGAAAATACTTTATTATCAATACCGGGAACATTTACTTCTCCACCTGTTATTGCTAGTAAACAGTTTACATTAACTTGGGTGAATAAGTCAAGTCCGCTAGCAACAAAGTTTTCAATTTCAGTGACAACAATTTGTACATATAAATCACCGCGGGGAATAGTATTAAACATATTATCCCCTAGTCCAGCATATTTAATCTGTGTGCCAGAATTAATACCACGGGGTATAGTTACATCAACTGTTTCTCTATGCCCATTGGTGGTTTGTACACTAATTGTTTTATGTTGATCTTCTAACGTAGAATTTAATTCTAAGTGTAAATTTACACGTAGATCTTTATTGCGTCTAGGTGCTTGTTGTCTAAACCCGCCAAATGGATCACCCCCACCCCCAAAACCAAAACTGCGAAAAATATCTGATATATCTGGATGTCCCATATCATTTGAATGAAAATGAAATTCTCTAAAGCCGCCCATCCCATTACGTTGCATATCGTATTGCTGACGTTTATTAGAGTCTGACAAAGTATCGTATGCTCGTTGAATTTCTTGGTACTTGGCTGTATCACCGCCTTTGTCTGGGTGATGTTGACTGGCTAACTTTCGAAAAGCCTTTTTGATATCGTCTGGGGTAGCCTTATCGTCTACACCCAAAATTTCGTAATAATTCATATTGCTATTATAAATGAAAAAGCCGGCAGAGTCAACGATACCGGCTTAAATTGTTAGTTAATTTTCAATTAACGGTTACAGTAGCCGTTGCATAATTTATTTCGGTATTGGACATATTGTCAATACCTTTGGATTGTGCAACTACTCCGTATGCTGTTAGTGTAATATTAAATACACCAGTTACTACTGGAAGAAACTTCATAGTTCCATAAATTTCACCCGGGCCGCCCAGATCAATTGCGCCAGGCATATTGTCTGATTGAATAGTTGTATCATATGCACCATTGCCATAATATGTAGCGGTAACTGTTTCACCTAATTTAATAATACTCTTATCTGTTGTTATTGTTAATTCAAAGCTCATAATTATTTCTTTTTCTTAGTGACCGGTTTGGTTGGTTTATCGTCTGCAACTTTGGTACCATCAAACCGGTGGTGCTTCTTTGCTACTGGCTTCTTAGCTACAGGCTTTGCAGCCATTGTAGTTGAAGCAAATACAGCGATTAGTAATACGACTAATAATTTTTTCATTTTACTTTGTTATTATAGCATAGGTTGTGTTGCTTGAGGCACAACCTTTTGTCCATAAGCATTTAATGTTGGTGCGACTGCCGGAGCTGGTATTGTACCTGCGAATCCCGAGCTAAACCCTCCCGGGGAACCTGTTGGTGGTTGGGTTGATCCAAATCCGCCTGGCGTAGTAGCGCCGAATCCGCCTGCGGGATTACCCCCGAAACTTCCTGATTGCGGTTGGCCAAATGCTGGAGCCCCGCCTGTTTGTGAACCGAACCCGCCATTACTTGCTCCCCCAAAGCCACCTTGTGCTCCATTAAACCCACCAGATGATTGGTTACCGTAACCTCCACCCATGCCATTATTCATACCATTCATGCCGTTGTTCATACCATTCATACTACCTGGTGGAACATATTGTGTACCCATTGGTTGATTATTGTTTGCTACACCTTCTAGTTTTTCTTTAGTACGACCGTAAGCTGCAATCCCAAGAACCGCTCCCATAGCAATATGAAATAATCCAGCACCCTGTAGTGTCAATGGTTGCCATTGTAGATTCACTTGCCCTTTATCAACTGCTTGATGAATACTCCATAGTATCGGGAATATAATAAAGTCGCAAATACAGACAGCCATATACATCCAACCCATCATTGGACGCCATTTGTTGTTCATCCAATCTTCTTTTTCTTTCTCGCTATCGGATGAGTGATTATATTCGTTTAATTGAGACACCGTTAGCTCCTTATAATTGATTTATAATATGTTAAGAAAAATTAAGCGTAGGAATCCGAAGAATCTTCATTGTGATGAATATCGTGTATTAATTGATTCTTGTGACCAAAAACTTTAATACTATCTGCATCTTTAAGACAGTGAGCAAATGCTAATGCTTCTGCTAAAATCTCAAAAAATGCATCTTTAACTTCTAAACGACCTTGTTTCCATCGGTGTGTTCTTACTCTATGTGCCATGTACTACTCCTTAAAATACTTAGACCAGATCTTCTCTGTCTTATTCGTGTATTTAGTTAAATTTCGCTGGTTTAAGTACACGTTAGTTTTAGGAAACTCTATTGCACGGCTCATAGCATGGAATATTTCGTCGCTTTCGGTGGCACGAGCATTAAATAATCTGCTTGACCAAGGAATTTCACTAGATCCTACAATAGGAACACCTTGGCTAATTAAGTCTGCTGATACAATGTTAAATGTTTCGCTAAAGTTAACCTGTAACCCTACATCCATTTCTCCGCAAGTTACTAAAAAGTCATCGCGCGGTGCCCAATCATGCCCAATTAATTGATATCCATAGTCGGATAATTGTTCAAACATACCACGTAGGTTGTTTAATACAGGACTACCTTGCATTTCCAATCGTCCAATATTAACGTGAAATCGTAGTTGTTTACCATGATGATTACAATACTTAATTGCTGCTAGTGCTTGTACCATATGGTTTTTTAATAAACGAATAGCACCAAAACAAGCAACATCTACCCAGTATTTTTCACCACGATATTTGTTAGTTGGTTTGTAAACTTTCTTCGTATACTTCTGTGGATAATAGTTAGGCAAATAAACAATACGACTTTCTGTTTCTTCGGTTGTATGGTCTGTTGTAGTTGCTAGGTAAATGCGAATTTCCTCCAGCATACGCGGAGCATTAACACCGATAATAATTTCAGGATACTTAATGTATTCTCCAACCCAGTCCATGGCAATACCTTCACCGGCCATAAATGGCATTTCGCTGTGTAAACGTATGATCCAATTGACAGTTGGGTGTAAGGGAATAAGAACCGCAAACTTAGTAGGAACTACCCACAACGCTTCAATAATAACGTGTGTAGGTTTATGTAAGGTTACCAAACGATCAATGTCGTTATTGTCTATAGCAACTTCAAGAACTGCTTCAATCCCGAGATTGTTAAGCATGTTCTGCATGAATGTAGCAGAATTAAATAGGCCAGTACTCAAGCCTTTTGGGCTGTGTTGAATTGGATTGTAATCCTCGCGGCGTTTGAGGATGAATAGAACTTTAGTTGTCATTGATTTTTCACTTAATATTTGGTAACTACATCGAAAGTGCTGCAATTAAAATTAGACCATTGATACAAGCATTAAGAGTTTCTTTATACTGCATATTACTCATATCTTGTGTAATAGCCAATTGGCTTTGCGTGTCACGAAGTATTTCTTGTGTATCACTTGGACTCATTTGTCCACTGGTTGCTTGTTGCACAATTTGTTGAATGTATTGTGCAGCCTGCGTGAATGTTGGATCACCACTGTTGGCAATCTGTGATAATTGTTGATTGATATCGTCTAATGTCATTTTGGTCTATTTCCTAGTACGTGTTGCATGGTTTCTGAGCTGTGCTCTATAATTTGAAACTTTAACTTGCAATACAACGGTGTTACTGGAACTGCACTTGCATATCTTAATTGTAACCCTTGCCCAATATCATTCAGTGATTTAGCGGCATTATATGTATCTGTGTTATTTGAAAGTTTTTCGCTATAATTCATAAACAATGTAATCTTGTTAGCAATAAATGTAGCATTAGTTTTACTAACTACTGCATCGTCACATTGTAGTGCATACCGAGCAGAATCTGTGCGAATCTCAGTAATCATAAGATACTCTGCATTGTCAAACTTGCCCATTAAAAAAGCATCATATGCAGTACACCCATTTAATATTAGAACAATTAAAGCAAATATTAATTGACGCATATCTATTTTACACTATCGTGTATTTGTTTTTGTGACTTGTCCCAATTTTGCCATCCTTCATACTTCTCTTTAAGTACATAGTACTTGGCAAAATTATCGTTTGCATTTTCAATTAAGTCCGTTAACGAAATAGACTTATCAGTTGGTAGTGGTATTAAATCATCTGCTGGCGTATCTAAATCTTGCGGATGACTAGGCCACGGCATAAGCGCAGGAGGATTGTGAGCACATCCGGCTAACATCAATAAAATAATTAGTATTAATTTTTTCATTTTGCTGGACTCACTGTAACATTAGTAAATGTTGCTGTATTCTTAACTGCACGATTATAATCAGCAACGGCTGATGCATTAATTTTATTGCAGTCTGCATTGATTACTGTTCTGTGACTTTCGATTGTTTGATGTACACCGTAAGCACGTCCGTTAATCAGGTGTTCATTGCTAGCCAACGCTGCTTGTAGTTGTATATTGGCGCTATTACTTGCTTGTACTGCTAACTCTACTTTGTGTTGTTCATCTTTAAGTGCTTCTGCGTAGATCGCACTAACACCTGCGCCGCCGTACATAAAGATAGCAACAACAAATACAATAGAACTAATTGGTTTAATGAACATTGCATATGGTTTAACTTGTGGTAATGCACTTAACGCACGAAAGAAGAAATGTACTACAAATGCGCCGCCAGCAAGTGCAGGCCAAATCCATTCTGGCAAATTACCGCAGGCATATTTTATGATTAAGTTAAACATTATGATTGTAGGATTTGAACAGCACGTTCGTATGCAACACGACGTTCTTGCAGTCCTAGTGTCCCCCCGTTAACTATACGTGACTCTTGATCAATTGCATTTCGGTCAGCAAATTGATTTAAATTATTAGCTTCCCAGAACCAGCAAGCCGATTGTACGCAACCCTCAAACGTTTGTAAGAAGTCTGTTACTTGTTCTACCGGTGTATTGATACTTTGTGCAAATGCTGTATAGTTAGAGCGTCCAGTTAACTGAATTAATCCACGTCCGCAAAAGCGCCATCCATCGCCGCTTGCTTCGTCGCCATTGCCCATACGATTAGCATAGATGCGATTAGCAATTACTTCTTGTTTGTTAGGTTGATTACAGTATTGTGCTGCCTCAGACAATCCACCAGGGAAATGATTACCAAAAATCCTCATTAAAGTTTCCGGACGATAATTTAAGTTTTCTTGGATTGCAGTATATCCAGCCGATTCTACAAAAGTTTCGCCAAGAAAACCTGCCACACGTGGTATAGTAGTAATATCGTAGTCTGGCAAAACTTTAGAAAGAGCTTCGAACCAGTGTTCTACATGCTGGTTTTGTGGTAAAAACCGTTGCAATTGATCTTGTGTAAAATTAAATTGAAATGTCATAACTGCTCCTTACTCGATGTAAGTATTTATCAGATTTACAGTATTTGAAATATCGTGTATTACTTTACGATCTTTTAGAAATAAAACCCACGTTAATATTTGTTCCTGTGTTAGTTTTGTGTATGTTTTACGATGTATGCTTGCAGTAAGCATACACGGATCTGCTTGCAATGATTTAATTGAATGATCAAAGTCATCTACTTGCCACTCGGCTAGATTTAAACAATTATATGTTTGGGTGTTGCTATATAGTGTATTGTATGTTTTATGGTGGGCAAGCACATATCCCGAATAGAAATAAAATTCTGTTGTTAAATTCGGAAATCGTAGTGCAGTTTGGAAAAAATCAGGAAAGTCGTTAACAGAATTAATCATATCTATTACTGTTAATGTATGGAAAATAAATGGAACACCACCGGGGCCTAAGGTATGATCAAATTTGATATTGTAGTACTGTTCAACGAATTGTTTACTATCAACAAACTGTGGGAAAATCCCAATAATTCCGGTACATGCTCGTTGCTGATTATCAAATAACGCATTAGCATTGAGATCGCGTATGAACCATGTTTTAGAATCTAGTACCATACTCCATGTACTATCTGCTTCACTGGCAGCAAGCAACTTTAATAGTTGCTGGCTTTCCCATCCATTAACTCGATCGGTGTACCGGAATTGACTACGGGGTTTTATTTTAATTTTTTGACTAAACTGTCCCCACCAAGAAGGATCAATTAATTCTGCAACGTCGTTGGTATCGTTAACAATAATGCTAATAGAATTTATATCTTGTAGATTAACATACTGATTAATAGATTTTGCTTGTATTTGCAAGAGAGACAATTCTTCTCGAAATACAACAACGATTAAATCAATCATTAGTAATTAGCGAATAATACCAGCTAAGTTTCTTAGAGATTCTGTATAATCGTTCTTAGGTGCTTTGGTATCTACTTTAACACCTGCGATAGCTTTTAGCTTGTCAATTTCTTCATGTCCGTATGCTTTTTCATACGCTTCTGGACTCAGTGGAATTAAATCGTGTAATGCATCAAGACTTAAAGTTGTTTCTTTGTGTGCTTTATAGTAGCGTACACGCCAGTCATCACACTCTTGATCTGTTAGCCCCATTAAGTCGGACAATAAACTCATAATATCGTCTGGGGCTTGTTTTGTACGGTCTAGTTCAACAAATACTATATAACTACCATCATCCATTTCGCCAGAGCTAACATCGGCGTCGAGTACCCAGGTATAACCTTTTTCGATGAAGGCCACTAAGTCTGCAGCCGGTTGTTTATCATCAACTTTAAAACTCAGCACAACAACATCTTGGTCATCGCCGAGTTTACTTTTAAATTCGTCAATATGTAATTCTGGGTGAATTAACCGTGCTAAATCTCCCTTTTCGAGGCCTTCAAATAAATTACGCATTTGGTGTTCCTTCTTCGGGTGCTTGTCCCGGTGCTTCTGCTTCAATTGAATGATCAACAGCTTCGTTGTCTGCACCGGTTTCGTATGCATTGTCGATATCTTCTAAATCAACAGTACCGGATTCTAATTCCAATGCACCTTGCTCAATATCATTCATTAGCTTTTTAGGCATAACAATAGTAACTAACCACACAGGACTTTGTACCATCTTAGGAACTTTAGTACCTGGCTTATAATCGGTGGGGCTTTTTACTTTTTTAGTGTGTTCGAAGAAATCTTGTTTAAATGTAACATCACAATCATATTCCGATAACCGTGCTGCACCCTTGGGATTAGGCATCTTTTTGTACGGCCACATAAACGTACATTTTACAAAGTACTTTTCGTATACAGGACCTTCTACAAGTTCGCCTTGTTTCCAGTTGTCAAACGCATACAAGTCAAGCTCATCTAATACTCGTTCAAAATCCAGCAATGTACTAACTGCTGAATCTGTCATGAATATCTCTTTTGTGTTGTTTAGTAGGTCTCTAATATTTGCCGGCATAGTATACTTATTTATCTGTGTAACTATGTTCTTTCCGACATTTTAGTGTGCGATCCACGGAGTATTTCTTTATCAAGCCAATGATCATCTATATATTTTACGTATTTGTGGTTAGCATCTTCTGCAATAAACCGCATAATATCGGGGTTATCATACGCAATAGGAAACGCCAGGATCTTACTTAACCACTTCAAATAATGTGTTGTATGCAAGAAGAACGCTTCATGATCAATGAAGTGTATAGGGAAATTACTAGGCAATAACGTATTATAATAGTAATCCTGTGCTATAGGAGTAGTATGTTCTTTACGAACACGTAACTGCTGTTCTTTGTTAATGTTTTGATCACGTACTACAATAGCAATTTCTACTTCCACACCTACACTTTTAGCAAACTCAGCAACTTCGAGTATCTTGGGTATATGTCTAACACCATCGTAAAAGAATGGACAACTAACATTAGCAAAGAAGTAATTCTTAGAATCAGTGTGGTGGAATATATCAGCAGTTAAGCGTTCAGGATAGACCCAGTACTCTGCAAAAGGTTCCTGATCACTAGGTACCCAATACTTAGTTAATAGTTCTTTCCATCCCTCTACCTCGGGATGCAAACTTAGTAAGCGACTAAACACATGATTGCCCGAGCCCTGTGGTCCAGTAACAATTAACAGTTTTTTCATGGTTGATTTGTTTTAGCTAATTCTTCTAAGTATGCTTCTGTCTTATCTGTAATGATACCTGTAAGTTGTAGTGTAACTCTAGGATGGAATCCGGCGTTAGCAGTACTATGCGGAACATTCTGCCAATCAAATGTAGTTACATCTCCGGCTTTCCAGTTGCGGTGATTGTAGTTACCGTAACTCCAGAATTGTCCTGGTTGCCAATCAGTTAATGCAATAAAGTAACGTCCAACTTTCTCTGGTTGCTCCGGAAACCATTTATATAACTTGTCGATATGTAAGTGCCATACTTGTCCTGGCATTTGTACGTGGATACGTTCCATGCAATCTTGTAGACCAAATGCATCACTTATTGCTTGGAACTGCGGACTTAGTGTCCAATCCAAATTTGTAATAATAACTTTAGGATCAATTCCTGCACGTTCTAAATCATATTCTTCTTCTACTAACTCGGGTTTAGGCACATTAACACCTTCACCTTTAAAGCCACGTGTTTCCCAATTGGCAGGTTTACTACGTGCAACAATACCTGCTACATCATCTGCCCACTGACTAGCACTTAACCGGCCGAGTTGAACAACAGTATCCCACCGTGAATCTATAATGTCATTATCAAAATGATACTGGCTTTTTTCTTTTAATTTATCGTAACTGCTTTTCATATTACTTTTACTCCTAAGTCTGATCGGTTATAGTCTTGAAAATATTCATCTGTTGGGTTAACAATGCCTAAAATATATGCAAGTGTGTGATTATTTGTTGGCATACGACCATCATACTTGTCCCATGCCAATTTTATATCGGCATTTTGTTCTTTAATAATTGTTGCCATTGTTTTTAAATCTTTGTAGTACTTAGCATAGCTAGGATACGTGATATTAAAATGCCCGCATTTAACCCACCAGCCTAGACAACTATCATCACTACGGTACGCTAATATAATAGGAGCATCGGGCCAGGTGTGTCTTAGAAAGTCAACATTGTGAGCAAATATATGGCTCTTGATAATACGCACACCCGAACCCGAAAACGGCTCATCGAACCGACGCTCTAGTTCTACTTTGCTTAACGTAGATAGATCTGCCGGTAAATCAAATTCCATACCGGGATCAAAGTAAGCACCTAAGTGCATAAGTTCCAATTGTCCTGGAGCATCGTGCCAATATGTGCGAGCTTCACTATAGTCTGTACGATCCACACTTGGACTATAATAAATGTTTTTAATCAGGCTCGACCATTTACTGCCCGGAGCACCTGCACAAAATATATATTTCATTCTTTGCTTAGGTCAATTGTTTTAAGTACAGGTAAGAATGTAGATCGAAGCGTTTCTATTTGTTTATGTAATCCAGCTGTGGTAAGTTCTTCTTCTTCGTAAAATACTACATTTTGTCTACGCCAAGTTTTATAATCTTCACTACGTATTGCTTTAGCAAATTCTCGTTGATACCATGCAACTATATCTGGCGGAGTGCCTTTGGGTAATTCGATACTCCATGCAGCATATACATTAATACCAGGAGCAACTGTGTTTAACAACGGAACATTGGGATATTGTGGCATAGTACGAGTACCAGTGAATCCAATGATTTTAACTTTACCTGCTTCTACTAAAGGTCGGGCAACAGCAATAGGCATAATACCAAACTCTGTTCCTTCCTTGCCATCAAACGATGCTACACTTGTTACAGCTGGTAACGGACCGTTAAATCTAATAGGTTTAACCATGTCGGTATTACCGTGATTCCTTATCATTAAATATTCAAATGCAGTACGATGCGCTCCTCCACCGACTGCAACATTAACAGGACGAGTAGTAGTAGCAATTAATCGAGCAAAATCAACAGGGGTATCGACATGACTTTGTGGGCTTGCTACTAAAGCTAATGGACTTTTGCCCATAGTCAACACATCAATGAAATCATCATACTTAAACTTCTTAGTCTTTGCTTCCCAAATGTCGTTAGTAACGTATGTACTCATATGACTAGGCAAGTTAATTGTATATCCATCAGCCGGCTGTGTTAAAAAATGATTTTGGGCTATTACCGAATCGGCCCCGGGTCTATTTTCTACTACATAAACAAACTTAGGATTAGTCTTTTGTACAATACTAGCTAACTCTCTAAATGCAATTTCGTTTCCTGCCCCGGGAGTGTTACCCACAATAACTGTAACTGTCTTTGTTGGTTCCCATGCAAATGCTAATACTGGCACTAATAATAATACAGCTAATAATTTTTTCATTTTGTTTCCTTGAATAATAAATTTTGAATTTCATCCGGTAACCAAGGCGTTGACATGCGCTCTGGGTGCCACGTTATACCTGCTAAATTTCCTTCAATCCAAGCTTCGCAATTGCCTGCTGGATCTACGCACAATACTGTGGCTTTATCATGTACTTGTTTAATTGCTAATGTGTGATAACTGTTAACTTCAACAACATCACCAAAGTACATAATTTCATGTTTGACATTGTAGTGATTGTCTACTTCAACTATAATACCACCTAAAACACTTTGTAATAAGAATGACCCATGGCAAACACCTATAATAGGTTTGCGTTGTTTCATCATTAATGTTGCTAATTTTAATTCTACATTACGGCGTAATAAACTATCGTCGCCCCCTGTTATAATTAATGCATCTAATTGTACTGCTAAAAGTTCAAAGTCCTGTGCTAAATCATTTGGTACTGGCACAAGCGTATGATCTTTTAAATATGAATACCATCCGTGCTGGGTGGCATCATACGCTTGTCCATTATGAACCAGGATTCGTTGTGTGATTCCTATCTTCAAATTACCAACCGTACGCTTCTGATACTAACTCTTTTGCTTCTGCGGTTGCTACACTATTTGCACAAGAGATATCGAACAAATCTTTACGCATAGCAGATGCTAACGCAGTTGCACGTGCTTGTGTGCTAGAGTCAACACATAGTTGTTCTAATTTAAGAGCACCGATACTAGCGTGAAATCCTTCGTCGCGAGCAATCTTAGCATAACGTGAACTGATAAATTCATCTTCGATGCACTCGGCCATTGTGTTCCAGTTTACTTCTGCACGACCTTCGGCAATAAACTGATAAACTGCTAATGCTAGTTCGTCTGTTTCTGCTTCGTACTTGGCCAATAATGCAGCGCCTTTAGCTGTCGGTTTAGCTTGTTCTGCGGCAATAGCGGCTTCAACATCTAGTTCACTGCCAGTAATATGTTCAACAACTTCTTTAACCATACGGAAATGAATAGCTTCATCCATTGCTTGTTTAGCTAAAAGTTGTAGTTCTTCTGGACTAGCACTTGCTGGCATACCAGCAATACGAGCACTAATTTCACTCATATTCATACGTTCGTTGACCATACGGCCAATGAAGTGTTCTACTAGTGCGTCTTGGTTAGGATTGCTGGCAAAATATGCCTTAACATTTAATGCACCTGCTGTAAATAATGCTTGATTATCCTGCGCCAATTGGGCTACAAATTGTTTGCTATTCATGTAAACTCCTTAAATATATTTAATGAAAATACAAGAGTCCGTAAAATTTTTTACCATCTTGTAAAATTATTTATCAAATAAGAGAAAAATCAAATGAATAACAAAATTTTTAACCTAATTACTAAAAATTTAGAAGAAACCTTTAATTTACCTAAGTATAAAAGTATTGTAATTGGCAAAGATACTATTGTAGACGAATTGCCATGGACTCCGGCACGGTATCGGAAATTTAAGGATCATGTAGAAACAGAACTAATGTTAGATGACTGTAATTTCAATGGTCCATTACTTAAAATTGTAGATACTATCAGTGAACGTTATATTCTACGCTTCTTTGGGGAAATTTGGAAGCCACGCACCGATGACTATTCTCACACAGGATGGAGTTTAGTTGAGGAAATTAATGCACTTAAACCACGTGCAGTATTAGATGTAGGTTGCGGATATCATCCTTTTAAAGGACGAATTGATAACTTAGTGGGTATTGACCCATATAACGATGCTGCTGATTATCAAGTTGATATTTTAGAGTACAAGGTTAAACACAAGTATGATGTTATTATTGCACTAGGATCAATTAACTTTAACAGCCAAGACGAAATTGAAGCTAGGTTTGGGCATTGTGTAAATTTGCTTGAAACTAGTGGTAAGTTCTACTTACGTGCTAATCCCGGCATTGCACATAAAGCAGGACCATATGTGGAAATCTTCCCGTGGTCGTTTGAGATTGTTAATGACTTTGCTGAAAAGTTTAATTTGAAGCTATTAGAGTTTAAGAAAGATGCTAACAACAGATTGTATTTCGTTTACGAAAAGTTGTAGCACGGTCTATTACTTATGCCTTAAAATAAATGATAAACACGCCGTTTATATTTTGACAAAACCCTCCTAAATATTCTTGTAGTTCGAGCAATAATACAACAACGTTTATTTAGGAGGCATAATTGGCCAAACGTCAAAACCGAAGAGCTGAGGCTCTTGTAACAAATGGTAGTAACCACCACACAAGTAGTAACTTCAAAGGCAACAACACAGTAGTACTGGACTCGTATCGCAAACCGCAACAACAACGTCCAATTACACTACTTCCAAAAAGTCTGACACAAGAAACATACATAGACCTTTTAACAGATCCAACTAAACTAATAGTTTTTGCTACTGGCCCAGCGGGCACAGGCAAAACAATGCTGGCTGTATTAGCCGCACTTAAAGCTCTTAGATCTGGCGAATGTGACCGTATTGTAGTTACTCGGCCTGCTGTAGGTGTAGATGATGAACAACACGGATTTTTACCAGGAGACTTAAATGAAAAGATGGCTCCGTGGACAAGACCAATTTTTGACATTATCGGTGAATATTATCGCCAATCCGAAATCGCTAAGATGCTAGATGAACAAACTATAGAGATCTCTCCCCTAGCATATATGAGAGGTAGAACATTTAAGAACTCGTGGATTATTGCAGACGAAATGCAAAATGCGACACCAAGTCAGATGAAAATGTTACTCACACGATTAGGTGAAGATAGTAAGATGATTGTAACCGGTGATACACGCCAAGCAGACCGTAGCGAAAACGATAACGGATTGTTGGATTTTCAGCACCTAGTAGAAGATTACAAAAAGTGCAAATACGTTACTGGAGTAGAATTCCAGCACCGTGATATTCAACGACATCCTGCGGTGCTGGAAATCTTAAAAATCTACAAGGAGGTTTAAACGGTAATTATCTCGTAAATTTCTTTCCAGTTTTTAACTGTACGTACATGGTCATGGTAGTGGTGCATATTATGACCATGTTCCATGAGTAAACTATTAAGTCCCAAGTCAGCGCCTAGTTCAGCGTTCTCAACTTTATCTTCGATCCAGTAGCAACCGGTATCTCTGTATGGATACAATGCCGCATCCTTAGGAGCCGCAGTATCTAAACATACAATCTTTTGGAATGCAGTTTCGCCAAATAACTTACGTAGGTTCATTTCACGCAACTTAACAGTATTGGGATCTACACTTACCGAAGTGATGCAATGGAATACGTATCCATGTTCCTTGTGCAACTTTTCAATATAGTGCATAGCATCACGCAAGGGCGGAAGGAATCCAATTGCGGCACTTTCGTTAAACATCTTAATCAGACGCATAGTTTGTTCTATGCTAATTCCATAACGCTTGGCAATGCTGTAATCAAATTCGCCGCCGGGGATCTTTTCAAATCCGTGTTGTTCAATCCATATTTCAAACGCATACTCCCAGTTTAAGAGTACACCGTCTGCATCTACTAATATAACACTTTCTTTCATTTTCCTAACCACCAGCTTTCTGTTTTCTTATGTAAACGGTCGTAACGCTCATCAAACGACGCATCACAATACCCTTTAAACCAATAATCCAACGATACATTATCAACATCGGTAGCAGTATGCCACGAATGGCTAACTCCCATCCCTTCTTTCCAAGCACTATATCCGATATAATAATTCTCGTTCACGCTTTTAACAATTCTATAAGTTTTTCAGGTTTAACAATATCGTGTACTTGTTTAATATTAAGCACACGCACTTCTAATTCTACAATTTCAAATTCGTGCATAGTTTTTAACATATAATCGTCATGCATACAACGAGTTAAAAAACTACGCAACTTACCAATGGTGTCAAAGGTTTTACCTTTTTCACTCCACTGGCGATACATAGTACCTTTACTGTACTCGGGAGGATTAGATCCTCGACGACGAACTTTGTAGTGTATCTCTCTCATTGTACAGGATCTCCACCAACGGTAAAGTTTATAAGTTTAAATTTATCAAAGCAAGTTGGGCATACGCAATTATGGCCCGGTCCACCACTTGAACTAATAGTCTTGCCACAATCACTACAAGACATAATAGCTGCTGTAGCGACCATACCCGGGCGAGGAACAATAGGATCCCAATTAGTCTTGCTTGTACGTCTATATCCAATAATTTCTTTTTTCATCTTTAACTCCATTTCAATGTGATTGTGATGATACTCGCCGGTCATTACCACCACTTCCCGACTTCATCTGGATTGTTATAGTTCACCCAACGATTCTTATCACCGTTCCAATGTCGATTATCACGCAACTGTATATCTATACCATATCCAAATAAACTAAATGAGAATCTGGGACCGGCGTGATCTTCACCAGACCATGTTAAATCGATAGTAAGTTGAACAAGCCAATAAGCGTGTCGCTCTATCCTAAACTCAAATGTCTTATTCTTTGTAACACCGTGCTCAAGCTCAATATAAACTTTTTGCCAGTCGTTCATCTTAGACTTCCAGAACGGGTTTTTAATATCAAAACTTAAACTAATCATTTTAACTCCACTTTAATAAAAACAAACACAGATCTTCCTCTTGAACAAATTCCACTCCACTATAACCAATGCCAATATCTTGCTGCCATCGTTGTCCATCTCCTCTCGGGCCAAAAGTTTGATCGCACCACTCATACAATTCATAAAAGTTAATAATCGGTCCGAGAAATTCTGCTATATACTTGCTAGATTGTAATTGATAGCTACGTATATTCATTATGCTATTCCTAATATGTCTTTGTTAAACTATCCCACACTTCGCCGTGCCAGGGTTTAAATGTTATATTCCATTGCCAGGGACTGTCTAAGGTATTGCCCTTTGGCTTTCCAATAAGCTCAGTCCACTCACCTTGCGTATCTTCATATACTACACGATACCGCAGACCTTGATTTATGTAAGCATACACATACTCAGCATCGTTAGTGACGCTCAAACAACCAGGGCGATTAAGATCTCGTATAAGCACAATGCCATCTTTTTTATTAACTATTTCCCACTCAGCGTGACAACCCATTATGACCACCTTAATAGATACATTGTTGCTAACTTGTCAGGCAATTCGATATACCATTGAGTTCGGACAAGCATACCATTTTCTTCATGTTGACAGTCAACATCCCATCTTGGATAATGTTTGTCTAACCATTTCTCTCGTTCTCCCATCACTGGTACTGTAGTGCGTATTTTTACCATTATGCCCACCTCAACATAAACAACATTAAATCGTTTTCCTGAGCAAATTCTATCTCTCCGTAGGCAATACCATTTTTCCAACGTGCCTTAGGAACTGTACCAGCATAGCCGAACGCATCACGGCACCATTTCCACATTTCCTCACCGCTTGACGGAGGCTTAAACGCCGCTATATACGATGTCGATCCACATGGTTGATATCCGTATATTTGCATTATGCCCAACTCAATAAAAACAAAGTTGCTAATCTTTCGTCATCAAACTCTACCCACCATGTTGTACTTGTACCAGATGCCTGCCAACGATTCGCAAGATCGGTTGTTTTAGTCACAATTTTCCAGCCTTGTCCATCTGATGGGTATTTTTCATACTCATACAGCGGCAAGCCTATATTCTTATACAACCAAGAACGAATTTCGTTTATCATATTCTCCTCGCCTAAGACATGCGGAGTGATATTAATCATAGTCATTATGCCCACTTCAACGCAAATAGCGTAGCCGTTTCGTCATTTTCAAAGTAATAAACCCGAGTAAGTTGCATCTCGTTAGAATTGTGATTGTGAAGCAGGCCTGCATCAACGACGGTATTTTCGAAGTATCTACCCGGACGATCTTGAGCCAACCAAGTTGTATACTCAATAGGATCCCATTGTTTAATGCGCTTATATGTAACATGCACTTGGGCCCAGCCACGCTCTTCTAATGTCTTAACTTGATAGCCATTCCAAAATCTCATTATGCCCACCTTAATAAGAACAAGACTAAATCTTTTTTCTTTGTAAAATAAAATGCCAATCCATGTTGTCTCCAAGCATAGTCTTTAAATCTTTCTTCACACCACCCTCGTTGTTTGTAAGTATCTTCCCTGTTTACCTTAGCACTATATCGATATACAATTTGTTTTGTGCCATAATCAACATTTAATATGTCCATGAACTAACTCCACTTTAACGCAAATATTGTAGCATCTTCTTCACATTCAAAATATATACCAGTTCCGCCACGTGCGTAATGGCCGTTACCTTCATAATCAACTAACCAGTGCAGTACCTGTTCATTCTTTAGTCGATTGTATGCGACGTAGGTATAATTAACGTTTTGATCAACTATTATATTATTTTTCATGCCCACCTTAGCAAAAACATAGTATAATCTTCTTCGCGGTCGAAGTATATAGTTTCAAATACACAACTCCAACGACCGCCAAAATAATCATACCCAAAATGTTTCTTACACCAGGTAGTAATTTCACTCATTTCAGCAATACCATTGTATTGCCATTTTAAAATTTTAGTGCTTGCTAACACTATGCCCACCTTAGCAAAAACATTGTGTAATCCCGTTTAAATCGAAAGCGACACTTAAACATATAAAATTTCCAAGTGATGCTTGGCTCACCTACATTCTCCAGACACCAATCGATTATTTCAAGATGTTTTCGGTAATAGTCTGGTACGTCGTTGTAGTTAATTTTATATCTAAATGCCATTATAACACCTTTACATAATTTAAGGTAGTAACTTTTGCTTTACTGTGATACCCATCTTCGGCATGTGACTTAACACGTCCAGAAATCTTGCCTGCTTCACATACTCGATCTAAATCTTTAGCCCAATAAAACACTAAATTGTCGTGTTCGGTTACACCGTATACTGCCCAGCAATTGGTATTCTGGATATAACGCTTTTCAATAAGTGTAAACCCAATGGTAATTTTTTCACCAATGCGCCCAGTATAACGACTTAGCCGTTCGTATCTGGCACCAAGTTCACGCACGTGATCTCGTTGTTGATATTGATCAACTAAATGTGGTGCCCATGCAACAATACCAAGGTCACTGATTAGTATTTCTTGATTGGCTAAGACTTGATTGAGTTGCCCCAGGAAGCGATCTGGTTGCCCCTTAAGGCTTTGCATAATCACATTTTGCTCAATGTATTGAATAATGCCATTGGCTTGCTCGCGATGGAAATCATTTACAATGAACTTACCATCAAAGGTCCTACTAAATTGTACAGATTCTGATATAAGGTGTCGATTGGAATGATGTACAACACCGTCTATTGTAACAGTATTTCTAATCACAGATTTACTATTGTGCTCGTAAGCGGCAATCGCGGTAGCAACTACTTCTAGGGTGGGCAATGCTTTAGTCTTCATTTAGTTGTCCATTATTCCAGTTCATACTATATTATAGCATTATGGGAATTAATGGTCAACTACTTAGATTTGAACTTAGTATGTACGTACTGATGTAGGGTACTTAAATAGGTGTTTTGATTAAGAAATTTAGCTTCTAAGGCGTCTAACCGGCGCTTTAATTGCTGGTTTTCTTGTTGTAATTGCTCAAGGGTTACCTTAGTGTCCTTGAGTACTTTTTCGTGACTAAGTAGGTTAGGACGTGGTGGAGCATTTGGATCCACTGCCCTTTTCTTCTTAGGTTTATACATATCAAACATACTCATATTAGATATTTATCCGTAGTTGTTTTTCATCTATAGCTCTTTGTAATTCTTTGTTTAAATGTGTATGATAATTATTGTTCATTAATCGTTGTTGATTATGTTCGACAATAGGTAAACACTTAATATAAATCTGTTTTATCACTTCAATTGGTTGGTTAATAAAATCCATAAATGATTTCGTTACCGCTAGTAACCTATCGTGGTTATTTTCTATAATATCATACGATTCGTCTATATATGGACTAAATGTTTTATAACCTTGATCTCTAAGATACTGCAAAGTATAAGGTGGAGCCATCATTATAAACATTTGCCAATGTGCAATTGAATTAAATACCTTCTCTGAAATGAAAGTAATCCCAGGTTCGGTTGTATAAAAAGTATCTGTTACCATATTAACATAACTATCTAATAATGAGTCTCTTGGTATGAATACCCACTCTACACTATCATCTAATTCGGGTAAGGGTAATAAATGATCTATGGAATTAGCTGTACTTGTAATAAATTCTATTTCACTGGATGTAAACTTGTAACCTAAGTTTCCTGAATTTTTTTGTTTATAACTAACATATCCTTGATCTAATAGATTATTGTTTATAATATGACTAAGTAAAAATTTCCTATTAGGATAATCTTTTGTACCCATTGAGGTAAATTTTTTAGATCTAGTGACACGATTTAGATTATTGGGTAATAGTTCAGTAAACTGCGGTTGATTCCAATGTCTAAAAGAATCAAATTCAAAATACATAATAGGAGAAATAGTAAATTTAGCTCGATCATTTATTGAATCATGTTGTGTTGGTAATGCACCAGTAAAATATATAAGAGGATTATTAATTGTTAAACTGAATTCATTAAGTTTATCGATTACAAGATTGTGTAAATTAATATGAGACCCTATTGCCCATAGTACAATAATTTGATCAGGGGATTTTATTGCACTTTTTATGCGATATATAGTTTCGTCAATTTGATCCAGTTGGGTATTATAAAGATTTACAGTAATACCGAGTATGTCAAACTTATCATCGATGCCAAGTTTTGGTTTTACTGCCTGCGAATGGGCATAAAGTAATTGTATATTTTCATCAGTTATTTCTATTATTTTTTTATTTAAATAGAAATAAAATATACTGTCGGGTATATTAATATTTGGTGGCAACATTTACAATTTCCAATATGGCGCAAATTCTGGAACTACATCTAATACATATTCATTGCGTACTTGATCCAGTTTTTGTGTAGTTGCTATTACTGCTTCCCACGACATTGACGGTGATTGATACATGTAAGTAATTACTGCATCAATTTTGTCTTTAAGTATTTCGTATTTACTACTAGACAATAAACGATCTCGGGCTAGATCTTTTAACTCAGCAGGTAAGTTAGTAATATTTTGATCAAATGGGCCATGTGATACAGTTAAATCAGTTCCTTCAAAAACTGTACTATTATCAAATGCAAAATCAAATACTTCCGCTAAATGCAGGATGTTATATACGGTGATCACTATGTTAAATTTTAATTTGGTATTAGGATATGCTAGTACTGTTTTAATATTTTTTTGTGTGTTTGCCCAATCGGCACCAGATCTAATATACTCCAGCAATGGCCCAACAGCGTCAAGACTTACAATAAACAATATATTAGTAAATCGTTGTAAATATTCTTCTAAGCGATGTTTACCAAAACTTAACTTACTTAAATTTGTTGTGTAAGTAATACGAATATCGTGTAAGCCAAGTTGATCTAAATGATCTAACATTGCCCAATGCTCTGCTTGAAATAATGCTTCTCCGCCGGCAAAGTACACTTCCTTTAATTCACTCAGGTCTCCGTACTTGGAAATAATGCTTGCCCAATCGGTTGTATCATGTGCTTGTATTACAAAGTCTTTACGGCCGGTACCACGATATGATTCTTCTGCCCAGGTATGACTATAAGCAGGACCACACATGCGACATTTATAGTTACAGATGTTGCTAAATCTACTGTCCCAATATTGCATTTTAAAATCATGCAACGTGCCATCACTATCAGTGTTGCTTAATAATGAATCAACATCTATATTAAAATTCTTAATATCTAAATTCTTATTTGTACGGAAACTATTGAGACCAACACTTTCTTCTCGATAGCATTGACTACACGCAGAGTTCTTATTACCGGCTAGCATATCTGTTCTAACTTCGCGCATTGATTTAGAATTCATTACAGATTCTGCTGAGTCAAAATCTCTTAAATTACCAAATTGCTTATTAATAGTATTAGCAGAACAACAGGGCTGAATATTACCACTGGGCTCATGAAAGAAATGAATCCATGGTAATATACAAAAGGTATTACTCGGTAGGGGTTTCTTCATCTTCTACTTTAGCTTCTACAGGTTCTTCGTCTTTAGGAATAAACTGCTCTAAATATTCCATATCCAACTGTGCCATTGTTTGAATAACGTACTGTGGATAACCTTCTAGGAAATATTTAAACATTTCATCAAATGTCTTAGTAGTACCAAATTTGTTGTATACAATAGTTTTAGTTTGCAAGTTTAAGATAACGCCAGCATACTGACGATCCTTGTTGGTTAGGCCTTTAGTAAACTCAATGCGTTCGTCATATTGGTAGTTATCTGGATTCTTGTTCCATCCAGCAATTTGTGTTTGTACTCCGGCACGTGGCTTTTGTACGTAGAATGCAAGTAAGTGAATGTCTTTGATTTTCATTATTATCCTATTTGTGTAAGTTCAACCAATGTGGCTGAAAGATTTATCTCTTGATCTGCTACTAGTGGTACGTTTACAAGTCCTTTGCGAATTGCTAAGATAGCAGCATCTTGTCCTTCTTGGGTTTTTGACCATAAGTCTAAGTTGTCGTACATCCAACGGAACATATCGTCCATATCTTCTACTGTGGCTTGACTACAAATAACTTTACGTGCTTCTGTAATTTTACCTGCTTTAAATAGAGCTACTGCATCTAGTTTCCAATCCTTAACACCGCGGTCGTTTTCCCCCGGAGTGTTTAGTGTACCCGAACTCGAATTTGGTTGCAACAAGTTTAAACATTTACGTAAGTCGGGGTAAGTAGCTTTTACATAAGAATCTAAGGTGTCTAAGTCAAATTCTACATTTTCTGTTACCAGAATAGTTGCTGCACGTGCAGTAAATTCAGTTACATCACTTTTATCAATGTGGAAACCTTGGCAACGACTATGTAGTGCTGGGATAATCTTATGTGGCAAGTTACATGTTAGAATGAAACGTGCCGACTCTTGATATGTTTCCATTAATCCACGCATGATAGCTTGTGCATTGTGTGTTAAGTAATCTGCTTCGTCTAACAACACAACTTTAAACTTACCAAATGGCATTGTACTAACAAAACCCTCAACACGAGTTTTAATAAACTCTACACCATTATCACGTGACGCATTGATATGTAGTGTATCATAATCTTCTATACCTAGTTCATTAATAAGAACTTTAGCAAGTGTAGTTTTACCTGTACCCGGCGATCCGCTTAATAAGATATGCGGAATAACTCCGTCCTTGATCCATGTATCAACTTGATCTCTTTGATTTTGATCAGTGAATACATATTCACCTACTACTTTAGGTCTATATTTCTCTGTCCAGAGTTGTTTCATTCTTTTACCTGTTTAATAATTTCTTGTGTTATTGTATTAGCTTTGTCGTCATCAATCGAGTATACATGCAACCGATCTGCAATTTGTCTAATCTCGTTACTCATTGATTCTGTGCCCATTTCTTGTTCAATTAATTGTGCAAGGTCGTTTAATTGTATTACTGCGTCGACAAGTTTAAGGTTTCTCATTTTGTGCCTCGGAAGAATTTAATAATATTGTTAAAACGTGTTTTAACTTCTTTAAGTGAAATCATTGATGGATGATGCGGGCACCGACCTTGCATAAACTCACATGTAGGAGTATAAGTGTGTTTGCATAAACTACAACGTGGTGGTTTACTACTTACTCGTTTTTGAGTATCTGTACTATTCTTTCCTGTTCCCATTTTTCTTCCCCAGTAAATGTTGGCAACTTCTTATATTCGTCTTCTAGCCAACATTTTAACATATAAAGCTCTTGTTTGCAATAGGAACTGGTAAAACCATCATTGTATGGGCTGGATATTTCGCCCAAAATACCACCCAGGGCTATTCGAGCCTGATTGAAATTTGGTTTGCGAAATCCCATGTTACCAGCGTGTAGCGTGGTCTTTTAGGATAGCACTACTCAATGTATCGTCCGACGGCTCTTCGTCCGAAATGAGCAATACATCGGCTGGGTCAATACGCCGAATCGTGACTTCACCGGTTGAATCTTCGATCTTAACTCCACGTGTCCAACGACCGTGAGTTACTAATACCCATTTACCAACAGCAATATCTTGCTGTTCTGGACCCACGGCATATACTTGAGCCCAGCGTGGGCGCACACCTGCTGTACGCATGTCATCATCTAGCAAGTGAATACCGGCACTAGTAGTTCTAGCACCAAAATTCATATCAGCTACTAGAACGTGATCATTTAATGCTCTGATTGAATTAACTTGATGTGGTGTGTACATATTAGATTCTTGATGGACCGTTTGATTTTGCTTTTTCTTGTGGTGTTTTTAATGATTCTTGTGTTACTGTAGTTTGTTTAGCAACAGAGTCTGCTAAACTACCACGGGCAGATGGAGTAACAGGTGCATCTATATTAGCAGTTGGCGTAACTGGCACAATTGAATTATTAATTAAGTCATTCAATTGGCGAGCATTACTTGCTTCTAATAATCCTTGTTGTTGACTATACGTTTCTGGATCATTTGGGCTATATCCGCCGTTACTAGATGGTATAGAGTACATCTGGTCCATAAGTTGATTGCGACCAGCAACTACTTGTCCTCCGGCACCCAATAAATCTCCACGAGCATTTACTTTCATATTACCAACTGCCACAGCAGATTCGTTAGCCAATTTAACTTTATCAATATCAATTATTTTGCCTTTTGCTGTTTTATATATATTTGCCATTTAATTCTCCTTGTATGCTATTTATAAACTGGGTAGTTTACTTTAAAAATTCTTCAATCGGAAGATCGTAATATAGCGAGTTAACTTTATGTATTCCTAATAGGTATAATACATAACTTGCTACACTTGAACCACGACCCAATCCCCATACTACATTATTCTTACGCATCGTATCTACGAAATATTTGAGATAGCGTAACAGGTTAAACAAGTCACGTTCCTGAAATAATAGTAATTCTTCACCGACTCGTTGTAATTCTGGTTCTGTAGTGCATAGATCTAGTATATGCTGTGCTATGTCTAAAGTCTTATATTCATCGGGCATGTACCAATCCAATTGATTTAAGTAATCAAATTGTTCAACTGTAATGTCACTACCGATATTGCCTAAGTATGGTTTTAAATGTTTAAACCCTGCATAAGTTTTATCTACGGCTGTATTAAACGTATTAGGATCTTCTACGTAAAATAAGTCTAGCATTAAATTGGGGTTTTGATAAAGCATATCACAAAGTTCATTCTCTGTTGTATAGCCTTGCCCAAACTTGTCAAAGTTCATTGTATATCGATAATATTTTTAAATTGTTTAGAGTGCTTTTCCATTTCTTCCAATTGCTTGCGATTACGATTATTCATTTCTTCTTGATAATCTTGCATAAGCAACTGCAATTGACCAACCATATCACTTTGTCCAATTCTATAAGCATACATAAGACGCTTTTGTAAATCGGCCATTTTATTTGTAACTTCGTCAATTGACAATTTAGATAAGTCTGGTGTTAAAGGGTGACCCATGACGGAATGTCTCCTAATTTTGGTTCTACATATTCTTGTTTTAATTCTTCGCCGTTAAGCAAAGCTGTCAGGTCTATCATTGATTGATTTCCAACAATGGATACCCATTCCCCGGCCTCGGTTTTGTGGTAGGTTAATTGTGCCATTTTGTTATTAGGCAGTACAACAGATATTTTTCTTTGTTCCAAAATAAAACTCCTTGTTATAATTATATAGCAATTATTTCAAGGAGTCAATTGATTTTTAGTATTAGAATGTTGTTAGAGCGACTTTCTTCCAGTTTCCCGGTGCAATACAGATATACAGATTACTACCATCAAAACTTAGTTGCCCTGCTACACCTCCTGCTGTAGTAGACGAAGTAGGTACAAATGTATTTCCGGTAATTACATTTCCATAAAACTTAACACTTTGATCATTTTCAATACCAACAGCTTGGCGTTGGCGCAAGAATCCTAAGCTACCTGTTCCGCTTGGTGCAGTAAACAATCCAATATTACCGCCCAAGCCAGTTGCCATATTAGATCCGGTGGCAAAGAAATTAATACCACTTAAACTTTGTATGGTATTACCTGAACCCGTGCCGGTCATTGACAATGTATTAACGTACCCAATAAAGTCTCCACTTCTAACTGGAGCAATATTACCAGCATCGAGATTACCACGGAAACCTGATATAGTATAACCGGCAGTAGGACTAAGATCGCCTTGAGTGTAAAATACATTACCTGTATAGTTTGCATTAGTACTAACGCTATTGTAACTACCACGAGCACTAACTCTATCTTCGCCTTGCTCTAATGCAAGTGCTATAGGTAATGCTGTTGCTCCATATCCAAGTAATAAAGTAGAATTAACCATTGAGTTAAAATATAACAGTGGATCGCGCAATGTAGCACGATTACGAGTTACGTCAAAAATTAAATAATCGGCACCGCCATCAACTGAGCTAATGTCGAATATATAAGATCCGGGAGTATCGAATGTGATAGTGTTTGTTCCATCATTATTTAATACTTGACCTGCAATATCACTAATACCAATATTAACACTAGCAGGGGTTGTTACAGTATGAGTGGTACTTGTAACAACGATCCACACTCTCATTAATCCATACCCCAATGCACCTGCACCTACAGAACTTGGCCAATTAGTAAATGATAATGTTATTGGAGCTGCTGTAGTAAGCTTCTGAAAATTAGCTTGGTTGAAGTCTAAAATGATTGTCCCGCTTGTTGCACCTAAATCTAATAGACTTTGTGTCCATGCTGTTAATTGTGGGCGACGTATCTGTGTTCCAGCCATGTCGTTACTAATAGTTTGACCATTAAGCGCACTAGTTACTAAAACCTTAGATTGTAAATCTGAAATTTCACTTTCAGCAAATATTAGATTGTTTCTAATATTTGTAAAATTATCACGAAATCCTTGACTAGAATTATCCTGGTTTGCAATTGGGAATGTACCGTCGACGTTGTATGGATTAATGTTTGATGCCATTTATTCTGTCCTGTTTCTTAACTTAAAGTTACGTTGGCCCATTTGGTGCCGTTATATACTTGAATATTACCTGTAGTATAGTTATATACTGTCATGCCAGGTTTAACTGGTGCGATAGTGTTTATCTGTGTTGTGGTTAAATTTGCAAATTGTATAGCATTGGACAATGTAACAAATCCAGTATTTGTGATAGTCATGGCATCAGTGGCGCCGGATCCTACAACAAAGTGAATATTACCTGAACTATATGTACCTAATGCTAAGTCAGTAGTTGCACTTGCTAGATATACCATTCCTGATGTACTAAATGCGCCGGATCCAGTAAAAGTACTTGAGTTCATACCAAACTCACCGTAGTTAGTTGTAGCTGTACCTAGATTGTTGCTTACATTAAAGTTTGTACTAGCATTGGTTGCGGCATTTTGATTTTGCAAAATCAATTGATTATACCCGGCAGTACTACTTGCAATGGTCCCAATAATACCAGTATCGGTATACCCAATTGGTGTGCCAATACTCAAGTTACCGGCTAAGTTGATGTTACCACTAACGCCAACCCCACCAGTGACAATTAATGCACCAGTATAAGCATTGCCGGACATCGCCCCACTTTTAATATAAACTTCGGTTGATAATGGGAATACAACATCGCCTATACCATCTGGATTAATGGTAATATTACTACCACTACCGGCCGGGCTAATAATAGTATTTGTTATTACATTACCTTGAACTGTTATATTTCCTGCGTAATTATTAGTGGCCTGCAATGTAGAAATTTCGCTAGCTGCGATAGTAAAGTTATTTCGTATATGTTGATAATTGGTTCTAAAACCCTGTGTATCGTTATCCTGTCCAGCAATTGGAAAGGTTATATCTATGTTTGATGGGTTAATTAGTGACGTCATTTTAAATTAAATACTCCGTGATATACTATTTAGTTAGGTAAAGGTACTATATTGAGGAAACTTCAAGTACTGTCCTTGATCGTCTGGGGCATAGTACTGATCTCTGAAATTAAAGAATCTAGTGGTATCTCCGTTAAATGAGGTTCTAGTAGTAACCGCGACCGATTGTACTTTGTATATCGAATACGATGGTACATTTTGCCCAGGATTCAAAATTTGATTATAAAATAAAATAGATCCACCGTATGTACTACCAAATAAAATACGCAGGCGTTGGCTTGGGAGAATTTCTAATATTGGTAGTAAAACTACAAAATCATTGATAATTTTAATTTGCCAAATACCACCACGTTGATTTATACTTGATCTAATCTCAATATTGGGACTAGCAATCGGTGCACTAGGCGGGGTATTAAATATTAGACTATTACCAACTACTGAATATTGATTACCGGTTTGAACTTGACCATTGACTACTACGGTTATTGAAACCACACTAGTTTCGGCCTGGCTCATAGTAAATGTACTCTGCACATTATTTCCAGTAAATTGGTCTTGAGTAGAACTGCCATTGTGATAGACTACAATATTTTTTGTATTTGGTGGAACTGTAGGAATAGGCGGTGGTGTAACAAATGTAATACTATTAGTTCCTATAGTATAGCTACTTGCAGATTGCAACAATCCATTGATATATACATTTACACTTTTGCTATTTGGCGTAATATTAAACTGTGTAGTTAATCCATCCCCGGTATACAGAATACCAGTTTGCGAGCTTTCTGTATAGCCAGGCACAATATTATAAGTATCATATCCTTCGGCATCGTATCCTTCGATTGGTACAGTTAAAATACTATCGCCAATCCATGCATCTGTATAGTCAACCCAACCATCGTATGCTCCGGCATTTTCAAAATTTTCTTGTTTGGCAAATATTATAGTATCGCCATCTTGAAAGTTAGTGACTCCATCTAATCCGCCATTGGCATTGATATAGCTAACAAGTCTTCCGTTAATTTGATTAAACGGAACAGTCACAGCATAACTAACAGAAGCAACTAATGTTCCAATATTTTGATTTGGTAATACATCAAATGTAGTTTCTCTACCTAAATCAAATCGTTTGGTTGTTGTATTAAAGTTTGTTGTATAGAAATCATCAACAATATATCTATCAACTGTGAAATTAATACGGTTAAAATTGATTCCCGAATTACGCAATCTATATGCAATTAATTTAGCAGCGCCAGGAATAGTATATGCTAAAACTACAGCTTTAGTAAATCCCAATGGTGGTGCAAATTTGTTTATATTAGTTGTGTCTGGCTGATTACTAGTCATCCAATTTGGTAAACTACTTTGATCGTAATATCCAACATTGCTAATTAATTGTTTAACCATATTATCTGAACTGTTTGGATATATAATTTTATAATTGTTTCCATTGGCATCTATATAAGGGTTTGTTATTGTATTCGTTAAATCCAGCGGTGACACTGGTCCAATACCACTTGAGTTTTCCTCAGGGTCAATGACATTAACATAAACTACTTCATACTTAACATTGTAATTACTATCCAATGCAACGGCTGTACTTATATCACCAAAGGTATATGTTTTAGTATAATGATTTTTAATAATAGCATTAGCATACGTAGACATGTCGTCTGGATTTAATCCAGGTAAAAATAACATTTCGATATCGTCACTAACACCAAACCAAGCATCATCGGGGCGATAAATTAATTCAGGTACAAAAATTTCAGTGTTGTTCATTACACTATTAAAGATCTGTCTTTGATCAGTTGCAGGCATTGCTTTTAAATAGAGATTATTGTATGGCGCAATATCGATGATATTAAGAGTTAGAGTAAATTCTCGAGTTGACGTAGCACTTGGTGGAGTTAATATACTACCATCACTACCATATACAGTATCTGCTGTAGCAACTTCTACAGTAAATTTATAAACTCGGTCCAATGTAAATGTATCTCCGTCGATTGTAGTAGCATAATCATCTAAGCTAAAAGCTTCAAATGTTACTCGCCCGGACAGCAAACCTAAATATCTATTGTTTTGTTTAGATGTTATTAATTCAATCCCTTGAGGCAACCTAATAGGAATTCCAGCAGCATCAAGCAAAGTATACACAAGTGGTTTACCTTCGATGCTAACGGCTTCGATGAATAACTCACTAACAGACCCATTGTCTATAGTTCCTAAATTTTCAGGAGTAACCCAATTGATATTATTGTTTACATCGCCGAGTACCGGCAAACTGAAATAATATGGAACACTGGAATATTTAATACCATTTCTAGTTTTACTTACAACAATACCAAATCTGTAATTTGAAAATGATGAGCTCTGTGTATTTAATAATCCGTATACCCACCCAGTTTGAGAATCTAGTAGTACCCCAGGTAAATTAGTTTTCGATGTTCCGCTAGGATCAAAGCTATCAAACCCGATACCGGTACGCGGAGTACCAAGTGTACCTTCCGATTCGGGTGTACCGCCTGGGCCAGTACCATTATTATCAAAACCTTCATCGGCACCAGTTACGTAAGCATCAAAGGTACCTACTGTATTTGATAAACTATATGTTAGTGTGTCGCCTTGGAAATCAAGCCCGGTAAATTTAAATGCGTAGTAGCTTCCACCTCTACCAACAGGTAATGTAGTAACAGTATTCAATAATACAGGAATGTAATTATTAGTTGCATCAACTAGTAAGAATGTATTATCTGCACTAAATTGTGTATTGTCAGCTGTAAAGCCTGTTCTACTAACAACATTAATTATATAGTTTTGTAAATCGTAGTTAGCACCATCAAATGCACGAATTGTAAAACTATAACTTAACGTTTGGCTCAATTGATTAAAATCATATGGCCCAAAGTCGTATTCTTGTTTAACTGTTAATCCGCCTTCACCAACATATTGAGATATAGTACCGGTACCCGGATTGGGTAAATCTTGACCATTATGAATAGCAGTAAATATTGTACCGACCGTATTTGTTGTTGCTCCATATAAAGTAAAATCGGTTGTGCCTAAACTTTGTATTTGGTATTGTTGTCCAAATACAAGATATGGGGCAGAAATAACCATATTGTATATACTTGCAGTACCAGTACCAGTACCAATAGCAGTAGCCGTAAATACTGTACCAACAATGTTATCTGTCGCTCCAACTGTTTTAAAATTTGTTGTTCCTATGCTACTAATTTGATAGACTACATTCGCTACTAGTGAACTAGCAGGAACAATATTATCACCAGTGCCGGCATCATACCCGGATGGCCCAAATTGGCTTTCTATTACAGCTGGTAGTATGTATCCACTTAACAAACCTGTTGAGTCTAATGTAATACCTGGTGGCAACATACCAATGTTAGACCAAGTTATGATAGTATTAGGATTTGGTTCTACTACAGTTAATTGCTGACTGTAGTAGCTACCATCAAAGAATGATCCTAAATTTTTAACATTTGCACTAAATGGTTCAATGACTGGACCAAACACGTTAGTTATGCTTAAACTAAATGCTCTATCTCTAATATGTCCTTGACTACTTGTTGCTCTTATTGTAAATCTAAAATCTTGTGCAGTATTTGTTGTAATTGCAGTTGTTAAAGTTGGAACTCCTTGTAGATACCCAATTGAAGTTGGGACACCATTTACGGTACCAGTGGCAACTACTTGCATCCCGGGAGGTAACTCGCCAGAAATAAATTTAAATGTAGTAGTAACATTAGCCTGTGTTTCAGCAACCTCCAATGGTAACTGATAAAATTCACCATTCGGTACAGTACCCAACGATCCACTAGGTGTTACCCATGAAAAATCTGCATTTACAACGTTTGTAATTATTAAACTAAAACTTCTATCAACTGGGGTTAAATTATTACTAGTAGAAAGTCTAATTATAAAATTATAAGTTAGTGTAGTAAAGTTATTATTACTAGGAGTGCTATACCCAGGTGTACCAGAAATAACACCTGTTGCAGAATCGAGAGTTAACCCAGGAGGTAGCTCACCGCCGATGAGTGTATAAGTTAGAATGCCACCATTATTAGTAGTATCTACTGCTAGTAATGTAACCGATTCTAATAGACCAATTGGTAAATTACCAATTGTGCCCGACGGAGTAACCCAACTTAGTTGTGCCATATTAAATAATCACCGCTGTAATAACTTTTTCGCCATCTTCTGTGTTTGTTTCGATTGCTTTAGCAAATACAGCCTGACCGTATGAGGTATCTGTGCCAACACTTACTGCAAATCCGGCATTGCCTGCAGTAACTAAGCTGTCGCCTTTAGTAACTGGACCATATACTTTAACCGGAATACGTCCTCTTAATGCAACCGGCAATCCACTTGCTTCGCTATTCATTAAGTATGCAGGGTTAGTAGAAACGGCACCTGCAACACGAGCATCTGCAAATATTGTAGTAGTTGTGATTTCTTGACTTCCACCAAATATAACAACAGTACCCGGCTCATAGACCGAATCAGTTGCATATATTTCTGCTAAGTCGGCGTATAATGCTGTAGTTGCTGTGGCAAAGACTGTATTAAATGCTGCACCAATGGCACCGATGTTGCCGGTACCGCTTGTACCACTGTGAGTAATACTTGGAACAGTAATGCCTGTAGTAGTTAGTGAATTAAGACCAAAGTATGCTACTGTGTTAACGTTAGCACTTGTATAGAGACTTGTAATTTGTGTTTGCTGAGCGCCAGCATTGGCAAACAATGTAGTAATATTATTTGTTGCTGTGCCTAAATTTGCATTAGTAGCAATTTGATACGCACCAATGTTTGCATTTGTACTGGCAATAGCCAATTGATGTCCGCCAATGTTTGCATTAACAGAAATTTCATATGCGCCAACGTTAGCGTCTAGTGTATTTACGTGGGTATATACTGTACCGAGATTGGCACTAATTGTTTGTACTGCGGTATTGGACCAAGTTTCGTACGCACCAATGTTAGCATCTAATGTGTTTACGTGATTAAAAATTACACCAACGTTAGCACTATCTGCAATTTGATACGCACCGATATTAGCAGATAATGTTTGTACCTGTCCAACAGTTGGAATACCGGTTAAGAAACTACCATCCCCTAAGTAATAACCAGAGCTTATGTTTCCGCTTACAATAACATTTCCTGCATAGGTATTAGCTGTAGATGTTAAAGTTGTAGCAGATATACTAAACAATCCGCTCATGGCTACACCAGTTGCTGTAATACTACTAGTAACTGTTAAATTTTGTATTCCGATACTAGTAGCACTGATGCCCGATGCATTCAATGTTGATCCATTTGTTAAACTCAAACCAGTCAATGTGCCAACGCTAGTAATATTTGGTTGAGCAGCAGTTTGCACGGCTCCATATAACGATCCAACAAAACCACCTTGTGATGTTACATTACCAAAAACACCAATACCACCGTATGGTACAACAATAGCACCAGTAAGATAGGAGATACTTGCTGCCGCCGACGGATACACAATATTACCAGTAATGAGAGCACTAGTACCATTATAAATTGCACCAATACCGCCACTACTTGTAGTGATAACTTGACTGCCGCCAATATACATATTTGTAGTAGCGTTAACATTACCACCAACTGCCAAGTTGGCCGCAATGCCGGCACCGCCTGCAACAATTAATGCACCTGTGGTTGTGCTTGTTGATTGAGTAGTGTTACTGAATAAGCCACTACCAAACTGTAAGTTACCGTATACCCCACCAACAACAATATTATTACCCGATGTAGTATCTCTATCAGTAATCTTATAAATGAAGTTATTAGTTGTATATTGATGTCCAAAGAAAGCATAGGTATTAGCACCATTATAATCGGATGTAATATTTCCTAGAATACCTGTATCTTGTAAGTCACCGACAAATGCGTTAGCATGGATCTTTAAAATACCTGCGTCAGTGGATTGTGAAATTTGATTAGTAGACACAGTTTGCAGAACATATAAGTTAGCAAAATGTCGGGTAGGACTACCAAGGTTATATACGCCATCAACAGTTGGAATAATATTTCCACTAACATAAGTATTACCGGCAAGATATGTTACGCCCGAACTATATAATCCTGCATTGGCAATAATATTAGCAGAGTAACTATTACCAGTAAAACTAGAAGTTGTACCAGTGGCATTGGCAATAAATGAATTGGTAATGTTACTGAATGTAGCTTGAAAATTAAACTCAACGTTAGCATTGGTCCAATCTTGATTAAATTGTGATAGTTGTGCAGAAATATTACCAAAGTTACTATCAACTTTATTAAACGCATCGCGAATATTATCGCCAGTGCCATCATTGGGGCGAGTACCCTCATTGATGTTTATAATTTGTCCATTATTCCAGAATGCCATAGCTTTGATCCTTATATACGTTATTTATCGCATATAAGACAAAGCTGGTTTTTGGTTTGGATTTAAGTGGGTAGTTTATACAGAGAAACTGCTACCGCACCCGCATGTAGATACAGCCTGCGGATTATTAATTACAAAGCTAGATCCCATTAATTCGTTTTTATAATCAATAGTGGCGCCAGCTAGATACTGCCCACTCATAGAATCGACTAGAAGTTTAACTCCATCAACGTCGAAGCTAAAATCATCTTCGTTTTGTTCTTCGTCGAGTGTAAAACCGTAACTAAAGCCGCTACACCCCCCGCCCTGTACAAATACTCGTAGATTTATTGCAGGGTTATTTTCTTCTGCAAGAATATCTTTAATTTTTAATTTCGCTGATTCTGTAATTGTTATCATAATAGGTTACATTGGACTGTATACCAGTCAATAATTTTCCAGAAGTTATCAATGTACTCAGCTTTCTTTTCAGCATAATCTAGATTGTAAGCGTGTTCCCACATATCCAAAATGAGTACTATATCTGTACGAACTTCGTGGTTTTTGATTGTTTTGATTTTGCCAGACTTAGTTAAGTAAACCCAACCAGACCCTTGCAACTTCATTGCTTCTTCTTTAAATTGCTTTTTAAAGTCAATAAATGATTTAAAATTTTTATTAATAAGATCGTTTACTTTGCCCACAGGACGATTGCCCTTTTCTGGAACGCTAGGAGTACCCGGTTTACCAAATTGTCCAAAATAAACAGTATGCAACCATGCTCCGGCACGATTAAACTCGTGGTCACCTTCGCCTTTGTTAAAACGGTCAACATAACCCTTGAACAGTTTACCATAGTGATATTCTATAGTTTTCTTGCTCATTACTGGTGCCAATGCTGATTCAGAGTACCGTAACGGAATCTGAAAGAAAGTTTCCTTGCTTTTTGCTTCTAATAGGTTTAATGTATCGCGAATGTCCATACTACTATTTATTGCGATAAACAACTCTTCCGCGGCTTAGATCGTATGTTGACATTTCAACATCTACTCGATCACCTAGTAATATGCGTATATTATTCTGTCTTAATCTCCCGCCAATTGTGGCAGTAATTTTGTGTCCATTTTCTAGTATTACACGAAACATAGCGTTTGGTAGGCATTCCTCAACAACGCCCGACATTTCAATCATATCATCTTTAGCCATTTAAATCCAGATTACATCTTTAAAAATTTTCATATACTTCTCCTTTTAACGTCGCATAGTACTTATCTCTACAGCCTCTTCATCGCTGAAAATAGGCACAGCATTACTTTTGTGCATAGTGCCAATACCTTTAACTTTAGTACCTGTGTACTCTTGATTGGCAGGAGTAGTGCAAGCTACCCATCCTGTGTCTTGACTGACAATCTTAGGAGTTTCTCGACCTGGTGGAGTTTTAGGTGCGCCCATTGACCAGTCACCTTTGCGCTTAGGTGCAGGTTTAGTATTACTAAATCTAGGTTTCATTCGATCAAATTCTTTGAGTTTGAGTTCCCAATCAAGTTTGCGCTGTTCGGCTTTATGTTTAGCTTCAGCCGATTCCCATTTTTTTGGACCACGTTTTTTGCCAGTGGTACTAAGCCACGGTCCTTCGATATGCATTGTCATAATAAGTATTATACTTTATTGGGGTTTATTGGGCAAGCGAGCGATTTGCGGTTCCCAATTATGTTTAGCACATAATATATGATTGGTAGATTCGAAATAAAAGATATGTTGCGGGAATCGTGTTTTAAGAATACTGATAATTTCTTGATCGGACTGCCCTTGTGCAAGGAACTTATGATTATCTTGATCGTACCAGTAATATATATCTCCCCGCTTTTCAATTTCAACTCTGTGTACTATTTCGTCTAAGTGTTTAAGTAACCGTCGCTCTAGTTCATCTGCGGTTGACGACAACCTGTTGGTTAATCCAAAAGTAACTTGCACAATGGCATAAGTGCAAGCAATCCAAAGCAATAGTATTGTTGTGTCTTCAAATAACATATTAATCCCAAAGTGTTCTAAAATATTTTCCGAATAATCTAAGTCCGTTTTCGATGCGTTTGTGATGCGCTTCTAAACCTGCTCGATCAACTTTTAACTTGTGTATACTTTTATTAAAGTCTTTTTCTTTATTACTTTCGCTGTGATCATAAAATTGCCTTTCGCCGTTGTCATCGTCTGCTAACTGCTCAAAAGTCCAAATAAGTTCGGTCATTACCCAGCTATAGCGAGCTTCTGCATAGTTGTCCCAATCGTACTTATTCTTGATACCTTTACGAGCGCCAGGTGCAGTACTACGCAGTTCTTTTGGTACATCCTTATTGTCAACCCATCCATAACCATGCTTTTGCGTATTAAGTTTTAACAACATAGGATGAATAATAAGTGCAAGGGTACCATCCATGCCCCAGACATCGTAATTGTCGATCTTAATATACTGAGTACGCTTACGCTTACTTTGCACCCATTCACAAAAATTAGCTAACCAACTAGAGTCACCATTCTTATCTTCGGCTAACCATGTGCCAAAATCATGCACCCAGTCAGGCTTACTCTTGATCCCATATTCGTCTGGTACTTTCTTAACCCAGAAGCATAGTATCTCGGCTATTTGATATGGACCGATCCAATTTACATACTTGCCGAGATACACTTTCATTTTATTTGTTGTTTAGCTTGTCGAGACGTTCATTGATTTCTGCTTGAATCTTAACATATTTGTAAGAGCTGAAGAAAAATACTGCTACCCCAAGTCCAATTATCACATTACCTATTCCAATTAATGTAGTAAGGACTGCAAATGCAAGTCCTGCACACACTGAAATACCAATTGTTTTTAGCAATTCTAAAATTGCTTGTTTTGTATATTTTGTCATACTATTTTTCCTTATTCCGGAGTTATCATTGAGTTACTACTACAACTACATTATACATTATTGGGAATTAAAGGTCTAGCCACCTATATATAAGCGTCATTGCTTCGTCATTATTGATTGCATAGTATAAGGCTATGCTGTCCCGCATACCTAAATCGCCATCTGCGTTCATAATCTTATCTACTTCGGCGAAGTAGTTTAAGAACGCTTGTCCTAGTCTGTAGTCCGGAGTACTAAGTAATTGCCAAACATAGTGCTCCTGGAATTCAGCCCATTTTGCTTTGGATATTTTATATTGATTTGGATTAGTCATAATTTAATAAATACTTGTTTACTGGATTGGGATGTTAAATGAATAATATATTTTTTAGTGGGTTAAGTGGTTTAAATATTGTAATTGGGTGTGCAATGTTTTTATTACTATTCACTGATATTACTAAAAATTGGAGTACCCTGGCTCGAATCGGGTTTTATACCATGTCTCTTGGTTTACTAGGACAGGCCATTTATGTTATTGCTGGCACGTCTCTAGAAGCACCAATCTGGGAACAACTATGGATATTTAAAGATTTAGGAGTAGCCATTTTTACTTTTGATTTAATTATACAGTTTATATCAAGGCATACCAAATAGGTATTTATGCCCATTTCAACTGAAATATCATTGCATCCGATTCTTCTTTAAAAGCAAAATCTATTAGCCGGGTGTTATTGGGGTGCATATCTGAACCAATATAACTTGCACACCGGTCCATTGCCCATTCTTGCATTTCAGAAAACCGAAGATCAAACTTCGCTGGGATTATTGTTTCTCTGTTGACAGTGACTATATGCATTATGAATACTTTAAACAAAATAAACTTACTGCTGGATTTTCGGGATCATAAAAACGCATTTCAATATAACCTTTAGATACAAAGTTGCAATCGTAATCTCGATTTACCTCTAACCCGTGTTCTTTAAGTTCTTCTTTGATGCGTAGAGTTTTAACTGCCCAAAGTTCTTGGCCTCTTTCATTTCTATCGTGTGGTATTCTAATTATCTTCATAACCATTTCAATCTGAATAATGTTGCATCTGCTTCATCTTTATAGTATAGCGTCTTATTATGATAAAAGCAATCGGGTAAAGTTTCACCGACCCACGCTTTTAGTTCTATATCTCCGTATACCCAGTTGCCCGGCCCATAAAGTTTCTTATAGTCAGCATATTTCAATTCTATTAGAAATGCCGCATCAAGGGAATCAGCCATTTGTTGCGCTAGATCATTGGCGATTGCTTCTTCTAAATTCATAGGTACTTTAATGTAAACGATGTTGCATCTGCAGGATTGTAAAATTCAAATTCTATGCTGGGTAATCGTATTTCGTGAGTTTCCCAACTGTACCCTCCCTGTAAGAATCTATAACTAAAATCTGCGTGTTGACGCAAAGTTAATCTAAGTTCCATGACTATCTCAAGTGCCCGGTCTGCGTCGACATTTTGTAAAATAACAGTAGTCATAACCATTTCAACTTAAAGTGTGTAGCATCTGCTGAATTTTCAAATCTGAAACAAAATCCTTCTGTGCTGTTAAATCCCCGTAAATGGTATTGGCCGCCTTCTGCTGTTTCAACCCAGTCCAGTATTTCCCTAATAGGATATTTAGGACCGCCGAATACATCTCGCCATAGTATTATGACTTCTTCCCACTCAGTGTGCGGACCTTTAATATACTCAAACGGTATTTGTATCATCTATTTAAAACCCACCACATGTAATCTGCGTCGGTTTTGAATTGAATATTGACGCTTACGGTGTATGTATCGTAATTAAATATAGGTTCTAACGTGTACGCATCGTCCATATACTGTTGCAAGTATTCTACCATACGAGCTTTAGTAATATCGTTAAATAGTTCGCCCATAAAATCAACCATAAGATTATTGGCAACGTATTCTAAACTAGGTATTGTTTTCATTTAAATTTTAAGGTAAATGCTGTTGCATCTTGTGCATCGATAAACCAAAATACCACTACATAATCGTGTACATAACTTGTGTCAGAAGTATCTAACATTTCTGACCATATTAAACTTAAATCATTTTCGTGGCACCACTTTTTCATTTTCCACGTTACAGTCGTTGGGTCCGCTATTAATACTTGATGGCATTGTTTAAGTACATCATTGGGTGGCTTAAACATATCTAAATAGTTTTCGGGATTAACGTGCATTATGAGTACTTCAACTTATAAAATGTGTATTTTGCTTCATCTACGATTTCAAATGTTTGCCCGATCATATTATCCAGGCGGTCGATTCGAAATCCGTATGTTTCTTCTAACCAAGTAGCAAATCCTTCTAATTCAAACTTTAGCCCTTCTGCTATACGTAGGTTATCATATTCTGCTTTGGCTATCTGTAATGAACGCCAATGATCGTATTTGTCTAGTCCATCTGGCGTTGGTACTCCGCCCAATAGAGTATCTAACTTGGCTTCAAAGTCCGAGTATAAGTGATTGTTATTTGCCATCTACATTGTCCAATACTGTTTTTGCATACCATCCCATACGTCCCTCTGGATCCATACGTTGTATATCTTCTAATCCTACCCGCATTAATTCGTTTTGTTCTTCTAATAGATAAACACGATTACGTAGGTTGCCGGCAGTCATCCACGACATAAGCATAGATACAAACTTACCCGCTATAGCACCCCAATCAATCAATATTCATTCCTTAATATATCAAATGCATCGCCGTATTCATATTTGTCGTATTTCATTACCGGAAACTTACTGTCTGATTGAAATCGACGATAAACGGTCTTACCCCATTGCCACTTTCCGTGTATATCCCGGACAGGACGCCATGCAAACCACCTTTCCCACTTTGGCATTGCAGTTTTAACATCAAATTCGGGAACTATTCTCCAGTTGACGCTATCGTACATTTCCCAGTTATTAGTAGTTGTCTTAAAACGTAACTGTCCTGTAACTGGTTGTTGAATCATCTATCGTCCTTTATCCGTGTGGTCTCGGTGCAGGCGGTGGCGGCTTGGGTGGCCGTTGCCCGGTTGCTTGTTTTGGTGTGTCGATATCTTTAAGCAAATCAAAGTCTGTAGCATAATCACAGCCGGCATAGCGTTGAAATACTGTTGAATTGCGACGGTATATGCTTTTAAGCCATACGCAATCGCCGCTGATAGTCGTAACAGGATGCCACGCATACCACCGACGCCATTCCCCGGGTGCTCCGCCCATATTGCGTACCATTTCATTTATCTCTGTGGATAATTTATGTATTTGGTCTACCAATTGTTTTATTTGTTGGTTATTCATCTATCGTCCTTTAATCTATCAAAGTCGTCGCTGTATCGACGACGCACGCCGCCTGGGCCAAATCGTTCTGTATACCAAATCCATTCACGCCAATACCAGCGACCATTTACCCTGCGTGGAATAATGCTACAGAAATGTTTTTTCCATTGAGGCTCTGGCTCTTTGTACGTTACACCCATAGGACCACCATTCCATTCATCTTTAGGCTTCCTCCTGTAAGATGCCAAATACTGTATCTGTATAGTAGATAACCAACTCTGTGTCTTTGCGATATATCATTTTAAGCCAATGCCATTTATTGTTAATCTTAATAGGTTTCCATGCAAATACTCTTTTCCACTTAGGTGCTTCTTCTCTTGTCACTGTTATGCTACCGTCTGGATAGTAAATAACATCCTTAGGCCCACCTCAACGTAAACATAATGTAATCCCGTTCATCACGGAAAGTTATACTGCATAATCCTGTATACCAACGTGACCAAGCATCTGGATTCTTTGGTTTCCGACCAAACTGTTCCTCTGCCCAGTTTAACGCATCTTTCCAATCCTGTGGCTCGATATCAACCCTGTACCATTTAGCACGGCTAAAGTTCATTGGTTTCTTGGTAAACACTCTTGTATCCTTTTGATAGAATTGTAATGGGATATACGGTGCATAGAACGCACCCATAGACATAGACATTGGCTGTACGCCCACGATATCATTAGCCAGTAAATCAGGAACTGTCTGCCTAATTATAGAAAGTACGGCCTTTTGTGTATTGGCGGTATTCGGTTGCCCTATAAATTGAGCAAGTGCATCATTCAATTGTTTCTGGATTGTATTCATTATGACCATTTCAACATAAAGACTGATGCATCTTTTGCATCCTTAAAATAAAATGTGCTATCCTCGTTTATCCAACCAAATCGCCAGCGATACTTACGTCCACCTGGACCGAATGATTCTTCGCACCAAGATATAATCTCAGTTTCTTGTTTTCCTGTAGTAAAGGGCACGGTAATCTTTGTTTTATATTTGCTTTTGCGTTCTGCTACTATCATGCCCATCTCAATGCAAATAGTGTAATATCTATTTCTTTATAAATCATAATAACATAACTCCCCCATTGATCGTCGGGATCTTCTATATATTTCCATCTGTCCATATTATGGCCAAACTGCTCTACGCACCACTGCAACATTTTCGCAGTTCTTTCGCTTACCATCGATACCCGGTGATATATCACGAATATTTCAACCTAAACACAGTTTCCTCAGCAGGAGTATCAAACTTCAGTACCCACTTACTCGATCTATACATACTATCACCTACACGGAACTCTCTAACAACAATGCGATAGTTACCGGGCCAGCGTAGTTTCATTCTGTCGGTAATCATATCTAATGTAGTATTAGGGTCGCGATCACTCATTTCCCAATCTGTTAACCATTCCCATGGTGTTTTCACTTGATATTTCTCCTCGATGTTAAACCAAGTTTTTGCTATTCCATAACTAATTGTCATTCTGCCGCCGCCAATATATCAAACATTGTAGCATACTCTGTAAAAGGTTCTTCGTGCATACCAGTATAACGCCAGACAATACGTTTATAACACTTGCGAAACCAAATCCATTGGCCTGTAATCGTACGGTGCGGAAAGACAGCGAAACTGGGCCACCAGTCTATCTGTACAGTAACTAATTCATTTATATATTTCATCATGCCCACCTTAACGCAAACATCATTGATTGTTCTTCATCTGTTATATCAACTACATAACCTGTGCGATATCCACACCAACCACCTATGACTCGATCATCATAATCTTCATAGTATGCTCTGATTTCCCATCCCGCCCCAATATATAATGCAACTTCCTCGCCATTGTCTGTTAGTGGTGTATCGCCCCGGCAATAATATTCGCCAACATTCTCTTCTAACCACAATTTGATATCCTGTAATCTATGTTCATGTTCGCGGATATCCTGTATTTCACGGCGAGAGATTTCAAATATACCCATTTATAACCATCTTAATTTAAACATTGTAGCATACTTTTCCTCAGAGAAGTAGAATGTATAACACCTAAATGGTGCATCTACGGTCCATGGATTATGCCGATTTACATTATCTTTCCAAATAGCTTGGTTGCCAATATAGGTATTACACCATTTAACAATTTCCATATACTTTTGGACATCAATATCTAATTCAACTTGGTCTGCTATCATGCCCACCTCAACATAAAAGTCATCCGTTGTTTTTCGTCCATTATTGTAAAACTAGCAAACTGGCCTTTTTCGTCAGTCCACTGATTTCTAAATCTAAAATCAATACCGTTATTGTTAAGCCATTGCCACACCAAGCTAGTATATTCACCGTAAGGACAAGGTATCTTAACAGTTGCGTTCATATCTGCTACCAGTTCCGGGCTCGGTTTGTATGGATTCTGTTCGTTGTATACAATCATCCCCACCTCAACAAAAACATAGTACGATCCGCATCGTGGTCAAAGTGTAAAACCATCCCTGTTTGCCTAATGCCAGACCCGTACTCGTCTATCCACTTCTCAATGTCTTTTTGATTGTTAACCCAATGTACGTAATCTTCGATGATTAGCATAAGTGCACCTGTCACAGGTGACATAGCAGGAATAAACTTGCCGCCGGCTTGCATTTGTATTACCCCGTTGAGAAACTGTAGCTTTTCTCCATTTTCTTCTATAGTAACTAAATCTAAGCCGGGCATTATATTTTTAAGAGTTCTTTTCATATGTCAGTGTAATGCGATTAAGTGCTTGTCTGGGGTAGATATGTTTGCTTTGTACATAGATCTGCCCATCAGGAAAGTCATAAGTTAGCATCCAATTAAAATAACGCTTATCGTATATTTGACCTTCTTTGTACATTACCGTTTCCACTAAGTTAGGTAATGTACGCTCTGCAGGATATACGCCACCTGGATTCTTAATACGATCAATTAAGATTTCGTCTTGTAATTCTCTGTAAGTCAGCGGTTCTACTTCAATATCAGTCCATAGAGGATTTTTACGTTCTTTATTTAGGAACGCAATCATGTCCTTGTCCCGCATAATAAGTTTTACTTTCATCACGACCACCTTAACATAAAAAAATTAACATCTTCCATTCGTTCAAAATATATAATAGGCAAATCTCCGCGGCAGTCAACGAGATCGCCAAAGTTTTCTTTTGCCCATTCTTGCATCTCTATACGCTTACGATATGATGCAGAACCTATAGTTACTTCAATATGTTGTTTTTCCATTATGCCCACCTTAACGCAAATAACACCGCATCTTTGTCATCTTCGAACTCTACAAAACATTCTTTTGTCCAGCTAGGTGATTCATAAAACCGTGCTTGACATTTTGCGTTACACCAGTACCGTAGATCAAAGTTCTTTAAAAGATCTCTACTGTAATAAACACGATGTAGCACTGGCAGATGTATACCTGGCATTGTTTCTTTATAGGTAATCATGACATCCTTAAGGCAAATAATGTTACATCCTGCGCCGAAGCAAATCCCAACTTTATAACACCGTTGGCATTGGCACTATAAAGAATATTGTGCTTTTCTTCAAACCACCGAACCATTGACTCGTTTGAATAATCCCTTTGATTATTTGGCAATGATACTTGGTGGGCCCGCCACTCATCAAGTACGTTACTGTAGGGCTTTAATAATCGCTCAAAGCGAACGTAATACCTATCTCTCATCACAGCGACTCTATATCCCTACAAATAAGTTTAAGCCATACAAGTTCTTGTTCATTGACTTTGCCCCAACTTGTGTTATTACTAGGTGCTTTAACAAGTGTAACACCATTGGCATTTTCTAGCCACACACGATTGCTGTTCTTTAGTGCTTCGTCGTGCAAGTACCTCCATCCTACTGTACCGGGTTTAACATCAGTAATACTAAGGTACTTGTGCGTATTGCCAAATATAGTAATGTTGTCTTGAATTTCGTAATAGTAGTTAATCATAGTCTTGACTCCAGTCCCGGGACCTTCATTACCTCTATAATATTACAATGTATGCATCGCTTATTAAGAACATAGTGCTGTATAGACGTATAATTCTTGTCTTTGATCCACTGTCCCTTGTTCCAGTGTGTCCAACGATGTATACCAAAACGACACCAAAAACTATTCACAAGTGGAGACTCATCCTTTAATGCTCTAACTGTATTTTCGTGTTCGATATTCATTTTGTCTGATTAAATTGATGTTTATTACAGCAAAGGCATTTTCTGTATTGTGTCCATTTTTCATTTAACATAGGTTCTTTCCAAAAACTCCACCTGTGTAATCCCAAACGGCATTGCCAACGGTATACAGGAAATGGTTCATGCCCTTTAAGGACTCTCATTGTATTCTCTTTATCAACATTCATCTGTGCGATTCCACTCTTCTTCGTAAAAATCAACTTGCTGTTGTATGTCTCGATCATCATAATGCTCAACACGCATTAATGTCAGTTCGCCTTCGTACTTTAATTTTAGCATACTTTCTTGCTTATCATCAACGGTATCTACCCAATATTCTGCTCGGCCTGCTATCGAAATTGGCTGTCCGTTACGGTGATTAACAAGATTATGAAAATCATGTGATTCGACTTTAGATTCAAGTTTATTGCAACACCCGGTTATCCAATTATAGTCAGCTTCATCTAACTGTGGCCGGTCAATACGCCAACGCTTTAATATCATAGCCAATACAATGCAAACAAGCTCGCATCCTCTTCTCGTACAAATTGTATAAACTGTGTACCAAAAGCAAATCGTTGATACCAACGGTCTAGTCGCATATGGCCAAACTGTTCAGCACACCATCGAGCAATTTCTATATGCTTGTGATAATACTCGTCGCGATCTAATGTAAATTCAATCATAGCCATTGTAATCTAAACATAGTTTCTGCGGCATCATCAAAGAAGTCTAAATGCACTTCTTCAATATAAGTGTGCTTTACATAACGAGCTTCAGCAAAACGTGGACAAAATCCCAATTCGCGACGCATCTTTTCTCGAATCATAGCCGTAGCTTTGCCGTGTTTTTCCTCTATGTTATTACGAACAATAGACCATTCGTGCTTTGATAATGTAATCATACAAACCTCAGCATAAATGCTGTTAAATCTTGCTCAGTCTTATAAACTATACCAGTAACATATATTTCATACTGCCCATTATCATCACACCAATCTTTGATTTCAAAAAGCTCATCCCAATTCTTCCATTCAATGGCAATATGGTTGTAGCGTTGATCGACTGTTAGTTTCATTCTCGAATACCTAAGTATTTTAAGTTATAGTATGTAAGTGCTTCGCCCGTTAATGGTGCGTATATACGAATCATAAATCCATAATCGTGTGAGTCGCAGAAGAATACTAAATCATCACACTTTGTTTTAAGCCACTGAGCTTCTTCGGTTTGTTCCCACTGATATATAGGATCAGCGGCATACAAATAAGGATCTTCACAATCGCCCATGCGTATTTCTTTAACTAAGGTTCCTCTACCATTCTTCATAGTTATAGTTTTTCTTTAATGCGTAAAATGTAAATTGTTGTTCCATCAGGTCAATAAACTGGTTGGCTTGATCCAATGACTCTAATATAATACCTGTTGCTACACGATTAGGAGTGCCACGTTCAAATAACCCTCTTATAAAATAGTCTCGGTTGTTGTCATTTACCATCCACATAGCTTCACAACTAATCCACTGCACTTCCCATTTGACATACTGCTCTAATGAAAACGTTTGTTCAGGAACGGGATCCGCAGGGTTAGGCGGCATAGTCTTATAACTCCACAGCATACCGGGATTCTTAGCACGATAGTATTCTACATTGTAGCCAATGCCTAACTCACCTGGCTTTATGTTATCAAATATAATCTCGCACAATCTAAACTTGGTTATATCCGCTTCAATAGGTCCCAACTCACACCAATCAACGTACCACTTATCGGGGGCGCCTGGGCAACGATCAATCTTAAACTGGCTTTTAAAGTTCACGGTGTAAGTTAGTGTAAGCTACCCAAAACTTATAAACAAGTTCCGAGTTATAATCATCAAAACCTAAGTAATCATACAATTCCTGCATCATTTGATTAAACGGGTGCCATTCCATAAATGTATTATCAACATCAATCATAAATGAATCAAGTTGATAAAACTCTTGATCTTTGTAATAATATTCTCTAGCAGAGATATAACCATTGTCGGTTAGAGTATGTTTGCTACTTTTTAATGTTGCTGCTAATGCACGAAAATTATCAAAGTTTTTAAATTCTATAATCTTTGCCTGCGGATAGATTAGCATTTGCTTCATTAGTGTACGATAATCGTGTGTTATTGTACAGGAAAGTTTTCCTTGGGTTAGAATATCATTTAATACTACATTACAACTAATTCGTTCTCTTATAGTTTTAATATTGTTTTCTTTATAAAAATCTTCGTGAATTCCGTATAGCTTATCGCAACCAAATTCGTAGTCGAACCAGTTTCTCATATTATCAATTGGTGGCAAAGATTTCATTACACTTTTAAGTTTAAACTCATAGTATGTAGGATCGAATTTTTTAAATTTTAAATCTAGTCTGGCCAAAGGTTCGCTTTGTACAACACAATGTCTACTGAGTGCTAGGCAGTTAGCAATAAACTTTCCGCCGGTATATGTTGGGTATACTAATATTATCATTTAAAGTCCATTAATTAATCCGCCGACAAATTCTGCTGTGTATTCTTCTTTATAACGACGCACACCGCCAGTCTTTAATTGAAACATAAGTGCATCTTGTTCGTTGTTAAATGTAAAGTCCATCCAATCGTGTGTAGGATTAAAACTTACATTTTCGCCGGGTAACCCATAGGTCTCTACAGTCCAGGCAAGTAGTTTAGTCCATTCTCGGGCAGTATCATCGTTGTAGTTCCACGGTACTCTAATCGTTACGCTCATTCTTTGCTTTCAACATGCGCCAAGCTCTTGGTTCTAAACGCCGACAATCCCAATATAACTTCTTCTTAACACGACTGTATCTAAAGTAAACATACCAACGATCTAAACTTAATACAAATCCTACGCTACGATCACCTGGGCGCCAAACGCTTAATCCAGGTTTAACCGGGTCGCCTTCTTTGCGCCACTGTATTATGCCCATTTTAATGTTGCCGCTAAAAACATTTGTTCTGCATCTTTGCGATTACGATACTTCCATCTACTTCCCCACGTACCAGATTTATTGCGTAGAGGGTCAAAGAAGTCGCGAATTTCGCGTTCAACCTCGTGTTCTAATGTCCAAGCTTCGCAACGAACTTCGTACCACTTCTTATCTTTTTTCTTGCGTTGCACAAGAGCAAAGCATCCAACTTCGCTTAATGTTTTATTCTGATTACTCAATGTGCCCACCTTAGTCTAAATAATGTTTCACTCGCTGAATCGGGTAAATAGAACCTCCAATGATAACTGGGAAAGTCTGTCATAAAGTTCCATTTACCCGATTCAAAATGTCGATTACACCATCGTATAATTCTCTCGATTTGTGTTGGGGTTAGTTTAGTTGTATTAAGTACTACACAGTTGGGTTTAGAAGTCATATGTTATTATAACATATTGGGAATTAATTGTCAGGGTTTTTTGAGCGTGTCCCACACGGCTTTTTGATCCAAAAACTTCTTTTCGAGTTCTCTGTAACGGTCAGCACACTCTTTGAGTTCGTCAAACTCTTTTTCGAGTGCGGGATTGGGTTGCATGATAGCCATACGTTCGTGCATGGTTATCAAGGTCTTGTGTAAACTTAGGCCATCAATTTCGATATCCGAATCCGTAATTTGGACTTTTGGTTGCTTATTGTAATATGGTGCATATGGTGCTGCGGCTGTTGACCAAATTGGATTTACACCGGTTGCAGTGGTATAAGTCAATCCGGCGCCGCCGGTGAGTGTTACGTTACTGTAATTTCCAGGATGTGAGTGTCCGCCGACACCTGCTCCAGTCACTGGTATTGTTGTTGAATAATTTGGTTGATTTGCCATTATAGTTCAATCTCAAATTCATTGGCTTTAAACATCTCTGCACGATCTTCATAGTTTTTGTAACCACGTGGGTTGCATACAATACGGGTGCTACCAATCATATAATCAAATACATCATGAGTGTGCCCATGTGTCCAAAGTTTGATCTGTGGATTTTCCAAAATAAATTCACTTAGGTCACTACTGTAAGCACCATTCATTAAGGTATCACTGACATATTGTGGTTTAGTACTTGCTTTGCTCGGAGCGTGATGAGTTACCACAACAAACTTTTGTGCAAATTGATCTTTAACTGTTTCTGCAATAAATTGTCGACTTGCATAATGATCACTTACAGTACGTTCCGGATCTAAACGATGATAAACATTCTTAGCTTCATTGAATTGTGTAATCTGTTTGTAATCATTCATAGCCGACTTCATATGGAACATGGTTAGTGGATCTGCTTTGTTCATATCGGTCCACAGGGTTGCGCCAACAAAGATAACATCATCAATTTGATGTGTTTGGTTTTCAAGCAAGGTTACGTTGCTGGGTAGATTAGTGGCAATGTGTGCATACGTCTTTTGGTAGTTGTAACCATAGTGTTCGTGATTACCCATTACCATAACTACTTCGCGGTATTTACTACATTCTTCATTGAAGAAACGTGCATAACGATCAATGCGACGCTCAGGGCGTCCGCCCTCTACTAATATAGTTTTCATTAGGTCTGGGTGAGCAGACACAAATGCAGGAGTCTTGTATAAGTCTTGTTTAAGGTGTTTGGCTTCGCAAATATCGCCCGACAGGATTAGGATATCGCCGCCAGGTAAGGTAAGGTCTGCGAAATCAAGATGTACGTCCGAAATAACATTGATTTTCATACTGCTATTATACTACAGAAATACTTATTCGTCTACGAATCTTCTGGTTAATAATAGCCAACCAATTTGATCAAAATCATTTTGGATTTCTTCAGTAACATAGCTTTCTTCTACAAATCCAGTGAAATCTGTACCAACAAAGCCTGTACCACTACAGTACCAATCAATATAGCTGTCATCTTCACGTATTTCTGCAATCATTTCTGCAGCATAGTTCCAGGTGCAATCCCAATTGATATTACTTAGAATACCCCAAACATCTTTGGGAGTATATTGATTATTGCATAGTGCGGCATACAAATTTTGAGCATAGATCTCTTGGCGTCGTACTTTGGATATAATCCATTGTGTACTACGGATATCACGCTCAAGATTGAAAACTTTGCGGCCCATATAGTATATATGATGGACGTAAAAAAACCCACCGAAGTGGGTTTAGTATGAAAACAACATTAACTACTTAATTAAGCAACTAAACCTTGTGCAATAGCACGGTAAGCGATCTGAACCATTTTGCGTGATGCTTCGCCATAACGATACTCAGTTACTTTAACGCCATTTCCAGCGGTACGTTGGTTGCCGTAGATAGCAAAACCAGCGTGGCGAATTTCGCTGATAGTAGCAGTGGGGTTCTTAATACCAAAACGGCTAGTAATCTGTGCTGGTGTTAATACTTCGCGTTCTTTAACTAAAGCATTAAACAATTTACCTTGTTTAGTTTTTGGGTCAAACTTCTTGAATTTTACTGTAATAGACATGATGTCTCCTTTTTAAATTTAAAAGCTGTTAATTAACAGCATGATGCTAGTGTAACATTTTTATATCTTTAATTGCAACGACTAATTTTACCAAACTTAAAATAAATATTAGTATGACTACCCCTACACCCGAAACTGGACGAGCACGACATAATCCAGATCCTTATAATACTAAAGTGCCTGCTGTAGCAACTCCTGCACATACGCCATTAAATACTCCTATAGGTGTATTCCCACAATTTGAGCCCAAGGATGAATCATGGCCTTGGGTGTATGGCAACTAATTCTGTTGAGTGGTAATACCACGCCCTAATATAGTTCCATATACAGGTTGTTCTTCGGTGTATAGTACGTCGAATCCATTTGCTAACAACAATGGAATCACACTTCCCGATTTACCTGAGTAGTGTCCCCACCACTTATTAAACCAAGTATCATCACATACCACTAAGCAATGTTCGGCCATGTGCGGCAAGGCCGAAATCATCTGTGATAAATGGGCACTTTGACTATTTACGTTATTCATAACCATACCAAGTTCGGTATATCGTTCTTGTTGCTCGCGAATAACATCCTCGGGCTTATCTGGATGCCAATCCCAATCAAAGTTATCTAAGTATAAAAAACTAATTGGTTGCATACCATATATACGGTTACGTAAGTATTCCTCGCCCTTGGCTGTAACTATTTCAACATTAATTAAATCCATATTTCGAACAAACTCACAGTTCACTGGATCTACGTCTATAGTAGTTAATTTAGTACCCAGGTCTCTTGCCCACTTAGCCAGTGTTGGTGTACTACTATCATCGCCTTGACGACTAGTACCTATTTCAACAAACTCTCCTGCATCAAGTTGACTTAGGTACTGTTCAGCCACTCTAAATACTTGTCCCATTACTCTTTATCGCGTTTGCGGTTTAATGCTTGACGTGCTAGTGCTTCTTCAACACGTGCATAACCCTTAATGAAATCACGACGTTGATTCTTGTTGGTGAAAGTTGCAGCAACACGCTTTACGGATTTTGATACTTTTACTGCTCGTGAATCATATGACATTTTATTTTCCTTTAAGTTCATTTAATACAAGTTGTTTACTGCGTTCAATATCTTCTTTGTCTATGGCTAACATTAGCCTAGGACCTAGCAAGTTAATAGCCGTTAGTATAGCACGGTTACCTTCTTCGGTCAAGTGGCAGTATTCTGGCCCTACTGTTGACTTATGAAAGTACTGCCGATCCTTTAATAGTTCCTTAATAGTACCTACAAGCATCTTTTCAAGATCACGGGTTATCATTTGACGTCTCCTAATCTTCAGGCCAAGGACTTGGTGTCCAACCCAGAGCCGCAAAATCTTCACAAATTTCATCTGTTACTGTTCCCTCTGGTACATGTTTACGTTCAATAAAAATTCTATCTTTCATCTCGATATGTTCTATAAAATCATATCCCCCAACAATACCCGAACAATACCAATCCATGTAATCTTCTACTGTACCATCTACCCCATTGCGGAAGTCTGCTACAATACCGCCAGCACTACGCCATGAGCAAGACCAGTACTCGTCTGTAAGGATAGGAATAACTTCAGCAGGTTGCCAGCGCATATTGCACAGAGCGGCATAGACGTGTTGGGCATAGTCTTTGCGGGTTCTTACTTTTTCTATAAACCACGCACAAGCACCGAGTTCGGCTTCTAAATCACGATCCAAGAACACGTACCTCTTGAACATTTGCAGTTTTAAAGGCACGCCATTCTGACTTATCTAAACACCATACTGTAATAGTTTCTGGCTTGTATAGTTTTGTTTCGTGTAAGGTTGTTGCTTCACGTTGTGGCATAGCTTCCTTACGTAATGTACAAGGCATAGTACGTACTGTACCATCCTTCTTAGTAAAGGTCACTTCACAATCGTGCTCGTAGAGCAAGTGCGTAATTTCACGTTCACGGTCTTGGATGTCCAAGTCGTTTAATTCTTTTGCTTCGTATTTGATATCAAAACTCATGTGTAATCCTTTTTTAAGTCTATTAGTAGTGCCTTCTGTTCCGCTTCAAATGCTCTGTATAGTGTAGCAAAGTAAGCAAATACAATCAATGATTCCATAATACCAAAATTAATATATCCAACTTCTAATGCAGTTCCGCTACCGTCTGGGCCAAGCCATAATCTCACAATACCAGCAAGGCCACTAGATATAGCAAGACTAATCACAGTCCAAACACAAATTAGTTCTCCGCCAAACTGATCCACAAAATCATCCCAGAAACCACAAGGGCTAGCAACAAGATTATGAAAGAATTTACGGATTAACCATAAGATAAATTGGTGTGCTTTAATCATATTAGAACTCGTACTCCTCTTTAAGTGCTTTAACTAGTGCTTCTCGCTCTCGTTTAAATGCCCAGTACATTGCCCGTATCATAGCAGATAAAACAAAGGCACCTGCGAATGTCCACCAAGCAATAATAGTATATACCGCTCCTTGTTCGTTGCCGATTGCTTTTACTACCATACCTAAAAGGATGCCAGACATCATAACCATACCAAATATAAATATGCCAAATGGTATGCCGGCGTCCCTAAACTCCCGAGCGAACCCTTGATGAATACGGCTAGGTGCGGATATCAATCTACCAAACATTTTACGAGCAATCCATTTAACGAACTGTACCGCTTCAGTCATTCTTCAACTCCGAAATGTTCACTATATAAGTTGTGCAAGGCCAGCCAAGTACTGTGACCCAAGAACCCCGAGTTGATTTTTTCACATTCCTTAATAATCAAGTTGGCGAACTTTTCAACAAATACTGGATCATAATAATGAATTGAATCTCCGTTATTTTGAGCCTTGACAGCAAGTTCTTTAATCTTCTCGTTCATTTCTTCTTTCCAATTCCGTAGCGTTTAATTACTGCTTTAATAAAGTCTTCAGTTCCTTCTACTCGGTTTCCATTATCAATGGCGGCGTAACAACCCAGCACATCATTAATAATCAACTCAGCAAACTTTGCTACGTTGGGATTACCGTCATCTATATCAACGCCATAGCCAAAATAGTCTAATTTGATATTGGCCTGTAACGCAAGGTCTTTAATCCGCTCGTTCATAATGACCAAGCTCCTTTTACAGCTAAACCAAATAGGAATAATCCTGCGGTATTAAGAACGGCAAACACAATAACACCCGCCCACCATAAGATTGTTTTTAGTAGTTCTTTAATCCGCTCGTTCATATTCACCACACCAATCATCAATATTTGTTAGAGGAAAACTAATATCACGCGAAGCTCCAGATGGAGGAAATCTTCTACATCGGCCCGAGCCATAGATAATATTCTCAGGATTCAGTTTCTTCCAATATTTACAATTAAAACAAGTGTCTTTAATTCGTTCGTTCATTACCGACTCGCTATCAAAATTATTAATCCTAAAACACATCCTGTTATTGGGTATCCTAACGAGATTCCTGTTATAGTAAATACCCAGGCCAACACTATGGGCATCATTCAACTCCAAAATGTTGTTTAATCTGATCCGCAGAAAAGTATGCGCCTTGGCCAAATTCTGGAGCAATATCGTTATTACAGTCCCCTACTTCGATGCATACTTTAGTACATTCTCGAATAATCAACTCAGCAAACTTTTCATTAAACTGTTCCATCCAATCTACGTGCCCATCTTCCCAAATCTTGCCCGGTGTTTTAGAACGAACAGGCGGAGTATATACTTCATTTACGTATTCGCCGGCTTGTTGAGCAAGTGGTTTAATCTTTTCGTTCATTATATCTTTTCTCTCCAAGTGGCTAGTTTTACCAATTCTTCATATGTAGTGTTTTCTTTCTTTATGGTCATATCCAATAAACTTTCAAACAGAACCATAACAAACTGTGAAGCTAACCCACCATTAACACAATTATCTAAAACTTCCAATATTTGCAATGCAGTTGGTTCATCATTCCATTTTTCAATAAGTGGAAACACACATGGATCCAACTGACCTTCGGGTGCTTCTAGTAAAGTTTCTTTAATCTGTTTGTTCATAATTTCTCTCCTGGTTCAAATCCGCGGAATCCTTTAAAACGTGGGAATCGTAAACTGTAAGTGCCGTCTTGGTTTTGTGTTACAGCATCAGCACGGACTTCAACCAACTGCCCAATAACACTAGCACTATCACGCCAAATGTCGTTTCGCATATCATCAGTGAGCCCACTACCAACATTGACGGTAATAGACTTCCCGTCGTCTTGTCCTTCACAAACAAGGGCTCCAAGACGTCCAACATTCTTTCCTGTACCTTCTTCAACATTCTTAACCTCCAAAGTTACTTCAATATACGGCTTTTGTTTTAACCAAGCTACACTACGTTTACATTCATACCCAGCTTCGGGATCTTTAATCATAATGCCTTCGTATCCACCAGCAATAGCACTAGCATTGATAGCACTAAATTCCTGAGCACCTTCTGGGGTATCTAAGTCCACAAGCGCATTTTCTAACACAGTAATATTAGGCATATGGTCACGAATAGGGCTGTACCAAATCTTTAGTGCATTACTACGTTCACGCTGGGTAACCTTACTAGCACCAGTTTTAAACTCAGCTAATGTAAGAATATCAAACAAGTTTAACACAGCGTCATTGGCCAGCACATCACTCTTACGATGTACTTGTGTCATTAAGTCTTGGAAACTACTAGACATAATCTCACCATCAAACACAACGGGTTCTGGTAAGAATACTGCGTGTTTTGCAAACTGCTCTTTAACGTGTGGAAAGTTTACCAGTTCTTTACCGTTACGGCTGTACATATCGACATGCCCGCTAGGATACACAATAGTAATAACGCGAACTCCATCCAATTTGACTTCAATGAATTTCTTCCCTGAAACTTTGGATTCGTGGTTAGCTCCATCATGAGCCAACTGACAGCTAAACACAGGTATAATATAATCAGCATTTACTTTTCCAGCAATCTTATTAATAGTTGTTTCACTAGTACCACAGCGCAAATCTTTAATAAGAATACGACGATACCACAAGTTCCACTCTGCTTCTCGTGCATTCATACGCATATGATTGATTGCGGTAAGTGCGGCATTGCCAGATAATTCACGTGCGGCTAGCTTATTAGCAGTTTGATAAAAGATATCAGAATTTAAGCCTTTACCATCTCCAGTCTTTTCTGCAACTTGGCGGACGCCAAAGGTAACCATGCTGTCGAGAGCAAGTCTGGTACCATCAAAAAATGCAGTATTGCCCGCTTCAGCTTCACGCTTAATGACGGCTTCTTTGGCCAACCGACTATTATCTGCTTCTAGCTCTGCAATTACTTCCCATGGTTTCAACATTAAGCTACCTCTTTCTCACGGAATGATAAAATTATATCACGTACACGCTCACGGTCTACGCTGTCACCTTCAAATTCTGTTTGACCAAAATCTTCTTCCATACAAACTTTGTATAACTGGGTTGCAAGGATAATCTGCTTTGAAGTAAAACCATAATCATAAATGCCATTAGGACCATAAAAATCTAACATATATTTGGTAAAATTTAAGTTCATTTAATGCTCCTTGTTATTCACTATACAACTATTATAGCATTTTGGGAATTAACGGACAACCACTTCAGAAGTGGAAGTCCCTTACCCAATCAAACCGTGTAGTAGCGGGAACCCAACGTCTTTGCTGTCTTTTGTGCTCAGGCAGATGTAGATCGAACTCAACAAGAACCCAGTCCCGTTGTTGCGAAAAAGCAACAGTTTCTTGGGTGCGTACAACCCGAACAAAACGATCGTTAAAACGAGCAACAGTTATTGTCATACACCCTCCTATATAAGTTAAGTAAGGGTAAAGTCCACCACGCTTTACTGTAACGGTGCTTCCGATCAACGTCAGTAGCATTTCTGCTACTAGTATCTCCTGCTCCTCACTATACAACTATTATAGCATTTTGGGAATTATTGGTCTACCGTTTTCTTATGGGGTTTTAGCCCAGTATCTGTTACACCTTGCTTATACCATGCAGTAACAGGATCATCAACTGGAGTCATGTCATGGACATGATTAGCCCAAGCCGACATTATACTTTTACCAACACCGGAACTGGCATACATAACCGAAAGTTCACCACGCTTTAAACCAGTAGAAAAATGTTTTTGCCAAGGTTGTACGTCAGCCATTGAATACTCAGTTAAAGTTTCAAGTTCTTTATTGTTCATTTTTTACTCTGTGTGGTTCTAATCCTGTGTCTTTTACACCTTCCTTATACCACTGAGTAACGTCATCTTCATTTTCAGCTTCGTACTCAGCCATTGACTCACTAATACCAAACTGTTCGTCTAGCTCTTGCGGCAACTCGTTTTTTACGTCTTGACTATCCATACCAGATAAATCGTAGTCAGTTACACCATGTTCATCGTAAATACCAGCAAATGCCGAACCCGGTTCATACCAAGATGCATAAATGCGGAAGCCTTGATTAACTAAAGATTCGTATGCTTGGACTGGTGGAGACCATGCACTATCAAAATAAGCAACGAGCTCGTTATCGTCCCAAGTGTTAATGCCTTGACTATTACCTACGTCCCACTTAGTTCCCCATTCGTTAATACACCAATCGTACCAGGACTCATATCCATACTTGGCTTTATTAGCGGCACGAATAGCATCATATTTTTCAGCATGAGGACCACCACGTGAACTTGCACCATCTGTACATAATTCGTTAGGTACAGGAATAAACTCTTGCAAGAAGTTACCGGCGGCAAAAGCATCTTTTGCCCTTTTGATCATGTTGGGATCATCGTGCCCCAAGGTAATCATATTTGAACACCAATTAGGCATGGTTATTCTCCTGTAATTGATTCCACATATACTTCTGTTCGCATTGTTTGTAGTAAGCATCGCGAGCTTCTTTGTTCTCGCACCAGTCAGCTACAGCTTTATAACTACCTTGAGCTTCTCTAGGAGCACATTCGCGAATCCACATAGCCAAACCCCAGAACGATTGCTTATTGGCCATATCGGCATTGTATAAAGCACGTTCAAAGTCATAGGCAAACATAGCTTCTAAGTGCCCGCCTGGTGGTAACCCGTCGAACAAAAAACGATTTAATGCTTCTGTAGTTTGCTCAGAGAATCGCATACCCATATACCTAAGGTTTTCGTGTACGTCTCTTTCAAGATCAAGTTGAATACGATCGCTCATTTTTTATTTCCATATTTTAATTCAATAAATGACACTAAGGTATCATCCACATTAAGACCTAATCCTGCAACCCTTAACCCAAGATTATCTAAATGATTAGGGAAGTCAATTGGATCGCCACCTTCTGCTAAAAACTCTGCCCGAGAGTCCTGGATATATCTATACACTATATCTCTTTCTCTAAGATCTCGAAAATTATAAATCATACCAATCCTTCTACCATAGAAATAAGGATCATCTTAATATCCTCAATGGTTTCAGCATCGTGGATACGTTTGTGGATCCACTCCTTACGCTCGTCTTGTGCATACTGTTCTGCTTGTGCGTCTGTTCCGTGGACGGGGCAGTCTGGATCTACTGTAATCCAAGGCCCACCCATTTCATAACAGCGATGTCCGCAACTCATTGTTCAACTCCGAAATGTTGTTTAATCGAATCAACTGCTTCAAAAGTTCCCATATTATAAGTGTTGTAACCTTCTCGTGGCTCTTTCCTATTAGACTCAACGGCTCTTATACATTCTTGAACAATCAACTGGGCCAGTACTTGAGCACGACCGGCAATTTCAGGTGCGGCATATCCTGCCTCTAGCATTAGTTCTTTTAATCGTTCATTCATCTTGTTTCCTCTTGTTCGGCAATTTCCTTAGCAACTTCTTCGTGCAAGGGCTTAAACTTGCCACGATAGGCCTTAACATACCAAACACCGTGATCATACAAATAAAAGTATTCGCAATCATTATAAAAATTAACCCAGGTATCTTCACCGTCAAAGCTCTTAAACTCAACACCTTCTTCACCACGATCGCGACCATAGAAGCGACATTGTTGAGCATAGCCATCGGCATCATCATATACCATACGATCATTGAAGCTGATCTGCTCACCAATCTCCTTGCCCAACACACTCATATCGCCCATGGAAATCAACTTGCTTACTTTAACAGAATCTGAATAGTTCTCTAATAGAACCCGACCATTATATGCCAAGTATCCGTCACTGTGACAGTAGATGGATTTAATACGATCGCCATGTTTGATTGCAATGCTTGAACGTGTACTCATTATACCTTCTCCTCTATTGATTTAATATGACGGCATTCGCCTCTAAATTTAAAACCGCTACAAGTACAAGTATACACATTTTCTATTTTTTGGACAACATAAGAGTTGCCTTTACTACCATCTACTTTCCAAGTTTCGCCCGGTGCTTCGTCTAGGTTAATCTCACCTAGCTCTTTAACTTCTACAAAAGTTCTACGACGTGCATCAAAGTTTAACGGTTTTTTAAATGTAAATGTATCACCCGATCTTGATTTAATGTAACCATACATCTTGCTCTTATCAGTGGAAAGCAAGTATGTATGATTAGGAGTTGGCGTAGACCAATCATTGGTAGTTTCTTTGAAAAATTTCATATTAGAAACTTGGATCCATGTATTCGTGTTTACCCGGCATCAAGTAGCAATATTTACAACCAGTTTGGGTGTAATACTCTCGACCGTCTTTAGCAACTTTGCGAGTATATTGACGACCAGAATCTGTAAAAATAAAACGCTTAGTCATACGCACAATTTTACCATCGTAATAACGATCTCCGCCAATACCATGGCTAACATCATCACCAATATTGTAAGTTACTGTAGTCATTTTCTGCTCCTTTATTTTCACTATACATATATTATACAATATTGGGAATTAATGGTAAACCGAAATTTTAGCCAGCAAAAAACCCCCAATTAAGGGGGTTTTAAGTGTTGTTTTTATGCAACACAATGTATTAATAAATATAATATGTTTTCAATATATAAGATTACTAATACAGTTAACAATAAGATCTATATAGGATTTTCGTCCAGGAACCCAATGGATAGATGGTACAATCATCAACGATGTGCCATAAACAGTAAAAAAAATACGCATTTATATAATGCTATGAGAAAATACGGTCTTAATAATTTTCAATTTGATATTATATATCAGTCCAATGATTGTACCCATACTCACAAAATAATGGAAAATTACTTTATTGTAGAATATCGTACTTATGTTGGCTTTCCGGACTGCAACGGTTATAATATGACCCTCGGCGGCGAAGGCGCAGTAGGAAGAGTAGATACTCCCGAAACTACAACAAAACGATCTACTGCAAAAATAGGTAAAAAAAGAGCGTCGATGACATTAGAGCAAAAAGCTAAGATATCTGCATCAAAAAAGAATAAACCCTGGTCTCCAGCAAGATTAGCAATAGGATACAAAAAGAAACCCACAGAAGTGGGTTCCTGTTAGTTTCTGTTACGAGGTATAACTACCCTAAGCAGTTTTTAGGCTGCTAATGCGAATGTATTATCATTTGCGGTTACTTCTTATTTGCTGATTACGTCAGTCAACTCTCGTGTTGCCTCTTTCGTTATCTCACCATGTCGAAACCGGTCGGACCCAACGAAATATACTCTGTTACATGTCACCGCTTCGCGCTTGCGGTCGAATATACTTCGGTGGATCCGGGGAGAATCGAACTCCCGTCCACAGCGCCTTCACTACGAAGGAATTACAACAATTCTTTACTTACCGCTTATACTGTTAAAACTAAAGCAATAACCGGAGGGGGAGAAAATGTATTAATAAATGCTATCCATTCATTCGCGGCCTCTTCGGTGGTCCAAATACGACTCGATGTTTTAGTATTTGGGTCATCTGTGCTGTTAATAAAAGTTCCATCTGTTGCTCCGGCACTAACCAATTCTGCAATTTTAGCGTCACGGATCGGTCTTTCTTCGGCAGTAAGAGATCTTGCAAACTTTACCTGAGTTGTGATTGTCATTTTAAATAATCCTATTAGTAATTATCTAGCCAGTCTTTAAGTTCTATCATTACGTATAATAAAACTGCTACTACAATCAGACTGGCCAGATATGTCATACAACTATTTAGCGTTAAACACAGCTCGGTCCGTACTTATTTTCACCTGGTGTGCTGGGGATAAACATGATAGCCAGGCTAACGACCCATCCAACATATGGTACTAGAGTTAGTAAAATCCATACACCACTTTGGTCAAAGTCACGAATACGTTGACTACCTGCGGCCCAACTGGTTACACCAACTGCAATGAATCCTGCGAATACTGCAAAAAATAACAAATATGCCAACGGTGCAACTGTGTCTGCGAGTGCTCCTGCAACACAACCAACAATAGCCAACCCAATTAATGCACCAATTTGAGCCAACAGTAATACATTATAACTTTGGCGATTACGACGTCCACTGAACTTAAATAAATCTTGAAATACTGGCTTACTCATATAATACCCCTTTAATTAAACTGTTATATTGAAACATACTACAGGAAGAACCACATCGCTCAACACCACTTGTTGCTTTGCTTTCTCATTACTGCCTACTGTTATATTCCGCCGCCTCAGATTTATATTGTTGCTACCTCGGACGCGATGGTGTCTTGTCCTACTTTGCAACTACCCCTGGTTTCATGGATTGTATACTCCCTTCATGCTTCTAGCAAGGCTAGCTCGCTAGCGAATCGGGCATTATTACAGTATACAATCCCTAACGGTATAGGTAACCTAATATGTTTCAATATAACAACGGGACTTATACGTTTCGCAACGAGTGCCCGTTATTAAAATTACTCTGCTACTGCGTCAAGCAATGCACGTGCTTTGATATCTTCCAATGATGGCTTAGTCTTAACTTTAGCACCTTTAGTAGATACTACGCCATTGTACTTGGCATCAGCCGCGTCGATTGCTGCTTTATAGTCAGCATTTGCATACAACTCTGATGTCTTAAGGAAAGTAACCAATGCCGGCTTGGTCATTGCTGTTGGCAACTCTAACAAATTAATGTCTGAGTCTGTTTTAGCCAAGATCTTAACACGTGTCATGTCACCAGCGAAACGTACTTTGTACTGGCCTTTAGTTTTAGAAACACCACCAACTTTGAACAATTTAGTCATTTTGTAAAACTCCATTTTTAAGTTAAATTAAATTTACTGCTTTATGCTAGACACACTCCAGCATATTTCATATTATAGATTATTTCGAATTAAAATGCAACCATAATATGAAATTCCTTTTACCAAAATTATTTGGCTAATTCTGTACTTTGGGACTTAACGGTTTCAACACCCTTGTCCAACATTTTGGCAATACCACCGAAGCCAACTGTTGCCAGGATTAAACCAAATACAGTCCCAATAATAAACATTTTCATGATTAGTCTTTCTTGCTAATATTTGTTTTAAACAAGGCCGTAATAACTCCCGCGGCCAACCAAGTATCAAATCCTAACTGAATATTGAGTGCCGGGAATAATGTATTCAATGCCCAAATAGTTGCAATAGGACCAATAACGATCATTACCAACGTAAACACTAATACCAATAATGCTTTATCCATTTTTATGCTACCTCCAACATGTTTGCAGGGACCTTGTATACTGTACCAGTTGTGGTACGCACCAAGACGTTTTTAACACTAACCTTTTCTACTACACCGTTATAAGTAATGCCACGACGTGAATCTGTAAACTTAACTGACGTACCCTTTACTAGTGCACCTTTATTCTTGTGGCCTAACTGACTACGAGCAAATTTTATTGCTTGACTAATATCGTCTAGTTCTGCATTGGTAAAAGTACCAGAAATAATACTACTACGAATATCGTGTAAACTTGCAATCATGATCTTCCTTCCAATTTAACCAATTCAAATTCCATTGCACGAAACTTTGGATCTAGTCCGCCACGTGGTCCACGAACACGAGCTAATTCTTGTTTAAGCTCACGGATTCTTGCTAATTCTTCAGGGGTAAATTTTGGCATATTAAACTCCACAGGCTTTAAGGAAACGGGCTTGGTCAAATCTTGGGTTAACCGAAGCACAAATTTTAGCAGTTTCGATCGCGTTTTGCAAACGAATTTCCATATTAGGAATTTCACTAATTTTTTTAGCTAAAATTACGAAGTGTTTTCTAGTCATTTTCTGCTCCTTATTAGTTACTATACAACTATTATACTATTTTGGGAATTAATGGACAACCGTTTTGCTAAGTCTTTGTACACACGGTAGTCTTCAAAATCGCTTACTGCACGGGCGGCTTCTGCTTTTATGAGTAAAATTGCATACTGTTTTCTGGCTTCTACACTCATTTACCGCTCCTTATTAATCACTATACATACATTATACAATATTGGGAATTTTGGGTCAACCCGAAAAGTGTTGCTTTTTTGCAACACTATTTTTGGTAAATAACTATAAGAGATGTGTATAAAAACAATAAAGAATTCAATAAAAAACCCGCTTAGTGCGGGTTTTGTGTTTTATGCTTGCATCTTTGGACGGCAACTAAACTTACCAGGATCTTCTGCGCCAATACCACGTAAATAACTTTGTGCTGTAGCCCAGGCGCTGTGGTGGTCATGGTCGGCAAATTCGTGTACTACATGTCCGTTGTCACGTTCGTATACTTCCCACATAGGTACGCCGTTTGGTGCTGTGGCCTGCACAGGATCGCCTGCACGATATTGCACAAACGCATCATCACGACCAGTTAGTTGATTAACATATAATCGAGCAGCACGGGCAACAAACGGGCTACTGGCACCAGTTGGTAAATAACCGTATACTCTTTCGCCAGCTTTAACTTCATAGTAATCGCCAGTAGCAGGACGTTGACTTAACATGCCTTCTGGAGGTGTATTAGTGTCTTGGTCTTGTTGCGGAGTACGATCGGCTACACGTTCTGCACTTGCATCTGTTGGAACTGTACGCATACTAACATCATAACGTTCTTGATATCTACGCTTAGTTTCTTCTGCTTGTGCTAGTGTAAGATCGGGGTGTGATGCAATAACTTGTCCTGTGGTATTGTTTATGTATTGCCAGGTACGTGGAATATCGTTTGCATCTTGCGGTGTGTCTTTTTCGTTGTGTAGTTCTAAATTAGCCACACTACCAACATCGTGTTGTTGTGCTACTTTAACTAATAGTTTCTGTGCTTCTTCACGACTAACATTGAATATTTGATCAATGACCCGACCAGTTGGGCGATAAACAACATTCCAATTTGGTTTAGGTGCTTTAATACGCTTGGCTAACTTTTCACGTTGGCTTAACTCTGGTTCTGGTGCTTCCGGATCTGCCGGACGTAAATTAAACGGAATGTTTTGATCAGCATACTTGTCATATACTGCGTCAGCGGCTTCTCCCTTAGTAGCAAAGCCGTGTAGAGTTTCTAATGTTTCGCCAGTTTCGTGGTTATACACTTCCCAATCACCCGACTCAGACTTCAATGGTCGTAGTGTATATTGTTTCTGGAAGCCTTCCATACTACCGCCAGGACTTAATCGTTTCTTAGCTTTTTCCCAAGCATCAGATTTTGTATATCCATGGAACTCTTCTCCGGCAACAGGTTTGCCATACGAATCCCATAGTTTCCAATCGCCCTTTGGTTCGTTGCTTAGTGCTTTATCGGCCCAGGACTTTTTAAGTTCTTCACTGCTGATAGCGCCTGTAGCAAAACGAGCAAATAGATCTAATGCGGGATCTCCTTCTACTGGACTAATAAGTTTATACAACTTCTTATAATATTCTTTACGTTCTAAGTCCGGACGACTAGCTACATACATAGCCTGTGAATAACGCATTAATGTATTTTGTAGTTTAGCAATATCTTCAAAATAGTTTGTGCCGCCAGCACTACGGAACTCAATGTACTTGGCACCACGGTTCTGTGTAGGATCGCGACTTGTTTGTCCACCTTGTGGATTAATACTTGTATATTTGCCAAATCCTTGATTATTAATTTCTAATGCTTTTTGTGCTAGTTCTAATAGATTGTGTTTCATTAAATCCAATGCACCGGCTACAGCTTCTTTGTTGCCTTTAACACGAGTCTTAATCTTTTTCATTGCAGCTTCGCAGAAGTGATTACCACTACGGCTAAACTCTTTAAGTACATGTTCGTCGCCTAAGAATAATGCTAACTTAACATAGTCAACATCGCCGCCTTTGCCCGGTAAACTAACGCCCATATGGAAACCAGTTGAACTGTTAGCATAAGCACCATTATCTGCGGCCCATTTAAAAAAGTCTTTCATCATAGTAAGACATTGTTGTAACGGCATAGGAGGACTAACGATCTCCACTGGCATGTCATCCGAGTCATTGGCATCTAAACTTGAGTCTGGTTCAAAGATCCAAGTAACTGCATCACGCTTAGCCGAATGGTATCCTGAACTTACTTTAGTTCTAATACCTAAGCGTTCTGCTAAGTCGTCAGCTAATCTTTCAGCATTATGTTCACTAAAGCCGCCTTCACTACTACTACCAGTGCCAGCCATGACAGGCCACATTAAATCAAATTTGTCTTGAACATCACTCATGTAACGTAAGCCAACGTCTGCAAAGAATCCAGAATCATCATCTATACTGTAACTGTCGCGGAATTCGTCTAATGCGTTTTGCCAATTGTCGTCGTGATCATTTATACTTTGCTCAACTTGTTCGGTAATTTCTGCTTCAGCTAAAGATTCGGCTTCTTTGTATGCTTCGTATGCTGGATGCGTAGCAATGAAATCTTGTTCTTCACTATGAGATTTAAAACGTGGTGCGTCATTGGCAGCCGCGAATGCAGCTAATACTTCTTTATCGCTATAGGTGTCTTGTAAATATTCTCTAATGAATTCTTCTTCGTCAAAGTCATCTTCAATTTTTTCACGAACGAGGTCTTGTTCTTCGTTTTCAAAGTCCTGCATCATTTCATTGTCAAACCACTCATAGTACATTTCGTCTAATTTTTCTTGTAGGTCACGTGAGGCACGATTGCCTAATCCATAACCATACTCATCGTTTTCAAAGAAGTCGATAACCTGCTGAATACTATAAGCACGTTCATCGGCTTCCATATCGGGTTCAAAGTCTTGATCGTAATCATCAGATTCGCCCATGCCGGTAAACACTAGTTCGGCTTCAAAGCCGGCCATAATGCCTTCTGCTTCTGGGCTACTAGCAAACTGTTGTAGTGTGCTGGGATTCATACGAAGCTCGTCTAATTGAGCTTCTTTTAATGTTCGTGTGCGTAGTTTGAATTGGTTATATCTCATAATCAGTCATAAAAATAGGGTAAGTTGTCTTACCCTAGTATTTATCAGTTTAACTTTGTGTTGTCTTAATCTGTATCTGCGTTAGCACCACATTTTTGACGTTTGGCGTTTGTCAATGCACCAAAATTAACTGGCCATTCTTTACCTGGTTGTAATTCAACACCGCCCGGGGGTAATGGGAAATTTACACCGGCGTCTGCCATGATAGTAGCAACAGGAACACGGAATTTGGTTAAGTCATTGCCCAAGTTAGGGTATGGTGCTGTGTGCGGGAATCCCCATCCAGCGTACTGTTTAGTTTGGTTATCAATAACAATTTTGTAGAAGCCATGTGGAACAATTACGCCCTTGCCAATAACTTTATCGCCTGGGCCGTATAAGCCACCAGCGATAACTGTAAATGAATTATTACCCTGTACTGCCCAACCACGTACACTAGTTTCTAATAGTTTCCAAATACCACGGTTTAAACTGCCAGCTTGTGGACTCATATTAGTCATTAAGAATGATTCAAATTCAACTTGTGTGTCCCATGACAAGTCACCGTCTGGGGCCATATGTCCTTTGTCGTATCCTGTACCAGCATAGTCGCCGGGAACAGCACCGTTTTGAACAAATTGGTTTGGAGCAAACGCATTAGTACGTGCTACGCAACCTAGTGCGTTCTGTGGTAGTAGTTCGTACATTACATAGTTAGGTAACTTGGCAACCGCATCGTACCCTACCAAGTATGCTTGCTGGCAAATTGGTTGTAATTGACGTTGAGTTTGCGGGAAACCATATGGTGCGTGTACCGCACATTGAGCTGGCGGGAAAGGTTGACGCTGTGTCCATGCAAACGCCGTAGTTGTAGCGAGGGCAAGAGTTAATACTGTTAATAGTTTTTTCATAATTAGAAATCTTCCTTGTGTATTATTTAGTGTATGGTACTAAAGCAGGAATAGTGTCTAACCCACGTGCTCGAGCCGCTGTTAGACGATGATTACCATCTAGAATCCACCCCTCTGCGTCTGCTACAATAGGCTTCCGCTTAATGTCGGACATCTGAATGCCCTTAACATGGTCCCAATTGATGTCAATAACACGACGATATGGGTCATCTTGGTGTGCAAACTCGGGACTTTTTAACTCACTGATTGGTATATTTTTCAATACCCATGCTTTATGTGCTAAGATGGGTTTAGGCATGTGATATTCTTTGTGAATACCGTTAACGTACTTTAATACCTGTCGTGATGTGAATAATTTACCTTCATGTGGATTAGTAACGTCAAGCACATCATCTTCAAATACTGTCATTTCAAATTGCTTGGGTTTAATTTTGCCACGTAACGCTAAACTAAGTTTATGTAGGGCTTCTTTACAATTTTCGGGTTTATACAGAATACCAATGCCGCCATTTGCTTCCCAAAGTTTGATGTTTGTTTCCCAGTCGTCAATTAAGATGTTAGGAGTATCATCGGCCTGTTGTGCAAACTTGTATTTTTCATGATCAAATATAACTGCTTGTGGTTGGTAATTTTTTAAATGACGTTCTAACCATGCGGTTTTTTCTTTGCTAGAATCTTCTACGTTGCTTAGTAACGGACTACTTAGAATACTGTACTTGCTGGCAAGAGATATTATGCCTTTAATTAATCGACCTGCATTTGGTAACACAGGTAACATTTTAAAAAAGCCGGGCTCTTGGGCAATTTGATCTACACCCAAATCTTTACGATGTATTTCACGCCAGTATGCTACGTCGTGCTCACGTGCCACTTCACCAAAGAAGTCAGCAAGAACTCCATCCATATCTACATAGACTATGGGTTTTGCACGACCTTCTGTTTCAAATTGAAATGACCTCATAGTACTATTTATGAGGTCATATAAGGGTTAGCCGTATAATTCTTGGTACAAGGCCCAGTTCTTTTGCAAGAACATATGATACATATTGCGCTGTTTAATACAGATTTCTTTATTGATAGTAATCCAATTAGCAGGTTCTAATTTAACTTCCACTTCGCTGTCGCCGTACATATTACGGGTTTCTAATCCGTGCTTGTGACATAAGTGTTGTATAGGTTTATTCCATCCTAAGCAATGCATATATAGTTCTTTATACCCACGATTACGTGCCCACAATAATGCTTCTTCCATCATTTGGTTAGCAACGCCGGTACCACGATAATCTTCGTGTACAATAACACCAAACTCTACAACACGGTTATGTACTGCAATATGAATAGTACCTACCCAACGCTCGCCATCTTTGGCTACCAGAAAGTAATGATCATCGGGATTTTTAATAATACGATCCACTAATACATCAATAACATGCTGGCTACCCGCTACCCCAAAGTATAATTGACGAGTTTCTTCGTCTTGAATTTCTAGCCAGTCTTTATACTGGGCATAATTGTTAGCGGGCAAAAATTCGGTAATAATCATTTTAGGTATCTCTCATGGTTTATACTAGTATACAGTATTTATACCATGCAATGCAACAATTATATTAAACTATTTTGTTCGAATCAAATTCAAACAATTTGTTTAAATTTTCTCTACGGTGTATGTTTTTGTATTTACTTAATGTAGGTAGTAGGTCGGGATTAATTAGAGATTTAGTAATTGTAGCATTAAGAAATTGTGGAATTAAATCGTTTATATCTAACTGTAGCAATACTTTAACAATTTCTATATTTTTGAATGGTGTCCACGTTATAGTATTTCCTAAATGCCAATGTTGATGGTCATTGACTAACATATCAATAACATGATTGTGTAGTAACTCAACTGTTGGAAATCGTGCTTTAATATAGTGTCTTTTATCCCAGTCTTTTTGAAATATTGAAATATTCTTTTCTTTAAAGAAATACGGTGTGTGGTAACTGTCTGGGGAATTGTAAAGTAATTTTTCTAAATCGATACCATGCCATGCACATAATAAACTTACAGTAGCCGGACCTCTAAGAAAGTATTCATCACCGCAACTGCCAGTTACAAAATAAGTCGGGTCCTTCCAATGATGTATTTGAGTATATGCCCAATAATCTGTTAACCAATCTGTATTACGCATAACAAACAAATCAAGTTCAACTAATTCGTAATCTAATAATGTAAAAGGTTTATTAGTATAGTCGAGCATACTATATAATAGTAACGTATCTAAACCACCACTGCAAAAAATATTCATATGGTCCGATGTATGTTGGTAAAAATTCTCAATATTGGTAGTCAATATCGATCGTATATTATCAACGGCCTGTCCCGTAGTTAATGTCCCTTGCGGAATTTTAAAATCCACAGGCATAGGAGTTAGTTCTACTGTTCCGATAGAATTTACTTTAAGGGATTGGTCCGCCCATACCGATTTATATTTGTTGCCGGTATACAGATTAGTTACACTATCAGCCGAATAACGTAGGGGAAACGATCGATTCTTATTATGTAAAATCTGTACACTATTTCCGGAATCTTCTATAATACAAAAGTTTCCAGTGGCGTTATTCTCTAATATACCTAAATCTGCATACCCTTTAACAAAACTTGTGCCACGTTGTTGCCATCCGTTATCACAGTTTAAAAACCCTGTAGATAACGGATAACTATTAGGAAAATTTAAATCGGGCGTTGACGAAATATTAAAAAACATTATCTCTTAGTAACAACTTCGTCTGCAAGTCCGTACGCAACTGCTTCCTCTGCTGATAGGAATGTGTCAAACTTCATAGCTTCGTAAAGTTCATCGTACTCTTTGCCTGCGGTGTTGTGACGTGCATACAGTTCAGTTAGGCGTTTATTAATACGAACGCTTTCTTCAAATGTACGCTTTGCATCTTCAAACTGCAAGTCTTGTACATGTACCGAACCACGTGTGCCAGGAGTACCAGAACTAACACGGTGAATCATTGTACGAGATTCCGGGAGTACTATTCGCTTACCTCGGGCTCCTGCTTGGGCAAGAAAACTGCCCATGGAGCAAGCCTGCCCCAAAACAATAGTGGATACGTCGGGCTTAATAAACTGCATTGTATCGTAGATAGCCAAGCCTGCTGTAACTGAACCGCCGGGGCTATTAATGTAGAATAATATGTCTGCATCTGGGTTTTCACTTTCTAAAAATAACATTTGTGCAACGATTAAACTTGAACTATGTTCGTTAACATCAGTGTCTAACATGACAATGCGGTCTCTAAGTAAACGGCTATAAATATCATAGGCACGTTCTCCATTGGATGTTTTTTCCAATACTGTAGGTACAAAATTAGGCATAATTCCTCTTTAGTTAATTAGTAAGATTAGTATAACAGAAATGCTATTGTATGTCTAGCACTTTGTGAAGTCTTGATGTTTAAACCAACGTTTCTGTCCGTGTGCTGTTTTTAAATTAAGACCGTAAAACTCAAATCGATCTCGCCATGCAAAAAAGCTAGGACCATGTGCACCACTATCAGTTGGCATACCGTAATCAAACCGGTGTATATCCCACTGATATTGATGTACCATTTCGTGACTTAGCGTTTGCATAAACCACTGTGGGCAAAACCATTTATCCATGATTTTAATAGTGCAATAACTACCGTTGCCTTGCTCTTCATCTTCCCACTGGCAAAATCCCCAGGTACTTCTACGGGTGCCTTGTTCAATTTCTGGCATTCTTAGAGAATTGTCAAAGCAATAACGGTTGATTATATTATATGCGTACTTAATGTCTGCATAACTGGGGCGGAATAGCTTACGACGTTGGTATGTAATGCTAGGTAAACTACCTTCCATTATATAACGTATCGGGTTTGGTCTTGCCATGTGAACGCCTCCATAGCTATTTACTCCTGGCTATGAAAGCGTTTATGTACTGCGTTAATGTTTAGTTGGGAATACTAGTTTGACCTACTACAGCACCAGGTTTTTGGATAGCTTCTGCTCTACGTGCTTGATATTCAGCATTATTAACAGGAAGTAAGTTGAGTGTGGACTTTGAGCCATCTGGTTGCACTACACTAACTTCTTTCCCCAATTGTGGAATTACTGGGGCAGAATCAGTTATAGGTTTATTACCGGTAATTTCATCAAGTTCCTTAAATGCATCTTTACTGCTACGAGCCGAGTCCTTAGAGTTTTTCATAATATTCGAAGAACCGATTGGGAGAGCTACTAGTACAAAACTACGGATTCGATTACCTTCTGCAACGTGTTTCATTTCTACCGTTTCTACACCAGTAATATCAATATCTGGGCAAATACTACGGATAGCCATTTCACTTTGCTCTGTAGTATTAACACCATCGTCCTTGGAATAGACTTTAGTTTGACTACGTACTTTACCACCTGCGGCTGTACAAATCTTAGCGTATGCAATTGCCTTGGCTTTCATATCTGCCATAGCAAAGTCTCCGGATGTTGCTGTTGCACTTTCGTAGACAGCGTTAGCCGACTTAGGAAGTTTACTCATCCATTCAGGTGCTTGGTCAATTGCTGATTGTTGCTGTTTTGGACTTGGTCCAGTTGGGTACAAATCTGCACGTGTTTGATATCCAGTAGTGCCACATGCACTTAACAGACCTGCTACGGATGCTACAATTAATAATTTCTTCATTTCATTTCCCCTTGGGATTTGGTTACGTTAACAACAGTTTAACATTTTGATCAATATTTGTCAATCACTCGCCACTTTGAATTTGGAGTGGCATCCATCTTACAAATTACACCTTGGTACAACCATAAATTTGCATTTTTGGTATCACGTTCAACAAACATACGGCACACACTACGTTTATACACAAAATCTTTACGTTCGGTAGGAATACTGTGTATATCAGTTTCGGACTGCCATATGATATCACCAATCCGAACTGCGTGTACGGTAATTTCAGGTAAATCACTACATACCATTTGAGTATCTGCACGAACACTCTGCGGAGTCATTTCTTCCAAGATACTTCCACGATTGATATCTATTGCTTGAGCACATGCTGTACCTTCATCTGGGCCGTAACCGGCACCTTCCGCTGTTTTCCAGTTGCCGCTTACTTGAACACGATATCGCATAACACATTTTTGTCCACGTAAATCCGGTGTAACTAACTTTTGCCAATCTACTGGTTGTCCTTGAGTTAATCTAATAGACGATCTTACATAACACTCAGCATGAATTATACCCGATGCTAGTGTTAGAAGTAATAGTAATAGTAGTTTTTTCATTTGTATCTATTAGGGTTATTGCAACCAATACGTAAACTCCAAATAACAACCTTGGCACGACTGTTATATTTGCGATCTTCCTCTGTTGGTAGATCTTCAGGATTCCTGCCGGTATAGCCTTTAAGATATAACTGTTGATTTATAGTTTCGCTAATTTGATCCACCCGTGAGCAATCATTGTCATGAACTACAATACTTTCAATATCTTGATATGACCATGCTCGTTGTTGGTAGGGAGTACGACTGGCGCATCCCACTAACCCAGCTATTAACAAGACAGCTAACAATTTCATTAGAACTGTGCCCGAGCTAAACGTGCTTCACGATTACGTTCCCAACTTGCATTAAGATCTGTATCATGTTTAAAAAGTTTGTAGTATGCACGATCCGTTACACCATTTCCTTCATTGATATAACCCTTTTCAATAAAGTCATAGTCAATGTCATAGCGTGGGATCAATGTTACTTGTGCATCTGCATCATGCAAGATCGGTAGTTGTTGCCACTGGAACAATAATCGTTGAATAGTCTGTTCCCATTGTGTCTTAGCCCATGGTGTCTTGGCACGGGCCAATGCTTCGCGAGCCGCATCCAACCGTTGACCCAATACTTCCATTTCATCACCATAAAAACGATAGTCTTTCATTTCTTCTCCTTGATTAATAGTTACGACCTAGTACAACTTGTACCCGTTCATATACTTCGTCTTCTTCTGCTGTGTATGTATGGTCTTTGTCCCGAAACATAAACTTGCTCATTATTTTGTGGAATTCATCAAATACTTTAAGTCGAGATGGATTTAATGCAACCTTGTCGTTTACCATCCACGACTTTACTACACGCAACGTATCCACAGGGCCGAGATCTTTATCCATTAACATAGTAAAACATTCATCTATTGTAGAGTCAGATTGTCCCCGTAACAAGTCACCGGCTTCTCGTACCATATCCTCTACTGTACCATACTTCATAATGAACTGTGCCGAACGTCCTTGCAAACTTGCCCAGGCATACTCTTCTTCGTAAGTTAGTGTTCTATCAGTCATATTAGATCTCAATGTTACTGTTTTTAGCCTTATTGTAAAAAACATGATTACCAATTTGTCCTGCTTCGTGTCGGGTATCCGCCCATTTTGGATCTTTGATATAAATTGCATGGTAATACAAACTATGCATCAATCCACTAACGCGATACCCAGTTAAAACTTTTTCTGCTACTGCACGTGATTCTGCCCAAACTGTAGGATTCGGTTTAGGTAACTTCTTTTGCATAGTCCAAGAAAACTGCGACTTGGCATAAACTACATTACAAACACTCTTACCCCAATAACCTGTTTTCAAACGATTTACGGTTACATGAGCTACTGCATACTTTCCCGGCGTATCTTCTACCCCGGCTTCATAGTATACATTTTTGGTTAAACAATCAAGATCATTCTTAGTGTACTTTACCTTTTCTGTAGTTTGGATAATGTCGGTAATCTGGTCTAACTTGTCCTCAACCTTGTCCATACGTAATTCTTGACGCAAGAGTAACAGTCCAAGTAAAGTGCAACCAATGATAATTAACGTACGGTTTGAAAACATTATCTCTCTATATCGTAGTCGTCGGCACCATCAGTTACTGCATCGTGTGCCAATTGGTTAATGAGATCACTGAATTCTTCGCCAAGTGTTTCTAACTCGTCATCGTTCAATGGTGTACCATCTTCGTATTCAGCATAGCTAAAGAAAGCATCGCAGAAGTCTGGATAGTCATCTGAATCAACTCCATCAACTTCTATATTTTTTATTTTACGTCGGTTTAATTGCATAGTATTAGGCCTTTGGAATGTGGTATGTAATGCCTTGTGGACTTGCAGATTTTTTGTAACCCAATGCTTCGTAATCTGCTTCTAATAAGTTTAAATTATTACGATCTTTAACATACGCCCGATCCACTTTTACTGCAATAAACTTTTTACGGTAATTAATATAGATACCTTTAGCTTGGTAAACTAACTCTAACGCAAGAGCCATACGATCTGCGGAGATTTTTTGTTTTTCTGAGTAATGTGAAGATTCTATAATGTTACGCATACGGGCATCACGTGCGGCAGCAAAAGCATAATAACCTGCGGATTTTGTATCTAGCTCATTTGTTTTCATTTTTAACTCCCTTATTAATTACTATACATACATTATACTATTTTGGGTATTTTGGGTCAACCAAAATAGAGCCCCAAAATACAGGGCTATATGGTGTTGTTTTTATGCAACAATGTATCCTACTAATAGCTCACAGTCATAAAACGCTACAGGCTCGCCTTTTAGCTCATATACAAACACAGGATCTGCTTGCTCGTTTACTGCGTCATAATTGAACATGTTTGCAAAAGTTTTCGGAAAACGCTCATACAAATCCACGTCATTGTAGAGCTCATTTACGGGAAAGCTAAAACGCTTGCCTAATTTTTTTGCTGTTACATTAACAAAAGTGTCTAAATTATAAGTCATTTACAACTCCTTTTTAATTAATATAAAGCTAGTATAGCATTTTGGGGATTTATAGTAAACCAAAATTTGAGTCGTAAAAAAGCCCTATTGCTAGGGCTCTTTAGTGTTGTATTTTTACAACAGAATTACTTAGTGAAATTGAACTTTTCAGCTACTTGTGCAAAAGACTTAGTAAGGTCAAATTGCTTAGATCCTTCAACGAACTGCTTAGATAAATCTAAAGTGGTATCGTAAAAAGTTTTTGTGAATTCTACTTGTGCATCTACTAGAGTTTCTAGTGAGCCGCGTACTACTTTATCTTGGACAAATGCAAATGATTGCTTGCTTGCTGTTGCTGCTTGATCTAATACCGATTTGAAATTAAACATTTTATTTTCCTTTTAAGCGAAATGTTATTGTAAGACCCGAACTATTCAGCATCTTACTTTATACTATGTTCTTAGTATACATTTATTTATGTGCGGTTGCAACATTTAATAACATAATATTACTGCTTTTGGACAAAAAAGTTTCCGGTATTAAACACCCACTAAATAATACTATCAATTAGGAGATAGTATGTTTAAAGCAATCAAAGAATTCTTTCTTGGAACACCAGTTAGAATTGAATCACCAATCGTCGCACCAGTAGTTCCTGAAATTGTTAGCGAGCATGTAGACTTCCCGGTGGTATCTAAAAAGAAACCAACTGTTAAGAAAGCTACTACACGTACAGCTAAACCTGTTGCTAAAGCAACATCTAAAAAAACAGTAAAAAAGACTACAGCAAAAAAGGCTCCTGCTAAGAAATAATGGAAGTTAGTATCTATATACCGGAAGAGAGTGTTAACGTCTTCCGGTACCATATTAATCAATTAGCCGGAAGAACTTTCGACGATTGGTCTTATTATCATGATGCAGAATTATTTAAAAACTCTGCAAGAGGTAAACGTATCGCATGTTTTCAAATACCATACCCATATGATTCAAGTATTGAAGATGAAATAAACAACATCTACGATCAAGTTGATCATATTTTAATTATTGGCAGCGAATTACATGCTAAGACTGTTGAGTTTATTAAGCGATTTGATTTAAAGAAAATAAAGTTCTTTATTTGTGGATATTTGCACTGGCGCATGATTAATGCAGAAGTACATAAATTCTTAGACTGGTTTACAACCAGTGTACATTTCTATCGAAATGTTCAACCTAGTATTTTATATAAGCTGAAACCATTTGATCCTAAACCTTTACAGTTTGATGCATTACTTGGACGTAAAAAACCACACAGAGATTTAGCATATAAGTTTTTAACAGAAAATAATATGTTAGATAAAGGTGTAGTTACATATATCGATGATTATAAAGTAAATTTTGACTCTGCGGATTCCGAAAAATGGGTTTGGCAAAGCGAAGGCATTGATGACTTTGAAGTAAGAAGTCAAACAATCGACTTTACAGTAGATAGAGTTGACTACTACGGCTATAATATGAGTCTGAGTCAAATTATTCCTATAGACATTTATAATAAGACAGCATATAGTCTGGTATGTGAAACTAATTTTGATAACCAGTTTGTATTCTTAACAGAAAAAACTGTTAAACCTATACTTGCTCGCAGGTTGTTTATTACCTTAGGTAATCAATATCATTTAGCGGCACTACAAAGATTAGGATTTAAAACATTTGATGGTATCATTGATGAAAGTTATGATAGTATCGAAGACTCTACAGAACGACATACCGCAGCAATGCAACAACTTAAATTATTATGTGAACAAGATCAAGCTAATGTTATTGAACGTTGCCGAGAGATTGTTGATTATAATTTCAATTTGATGTATAGCAACGATTGGTATAACTTGTTTAAACAGGACTTTGGCGATTTCTTCTTTTCGAAGTATAATCGTGTTGTTTAATCGATAATACCAAAGTTAGCCCAACGAGCATCACCTAGACTTACCCAACCGAGTGGACCGCCAATACTAGGATTAGCATTAAACACAATGCTACCTTTAGGTTGAACGTCGCTTGGCGGCATTATCCCCACAGCAAAACTCATACTACCCATGTTAATCTTATTAACAGTTGCGGCACCGTCTGGTGTTAGTGCTAAGTTATTCTGTCCGTTACTACTTAATACAAGAGTTTGGCTACGTGGGGTTTCAATAACTGCAACACCGGCAGTTTGCTTACCAAATCCTATTTCAATTTCTTGATCCCAAATACTTAATGCTTGTGCAGGTTCAACAGTATTAACACCAACACGAGTACTTGTGGTATATAGTGTACCACTTAAAAATGTCTCACCTTGAACTTGTAGTTCGTTTAATTGTCCAACTTTTTGTAAATTACTTTGAGTAATAGAATTACCAATTGCATTGCCATTGATAATATCTTGTCCTTGTATAGTAATTTTAGTTAAATCGATACCAGTTGATTGTAGTTGGGCAGTTACCAAGTCTGCGTAACCTTGGAATATACCTTGGTTAAGGCTTGCTGTTACACTATCACCCGCGGCTTTAACAATATTCTGGAATAATGGACTAGATTCAGATAATGTACCAGTTACGTTAAGATCGCCTTCGATTGTAGTTGTGCCTTTAACAGTCAAATTCTTAGTTAATAGATTATTTTCGACAACAGTAACATCATCAAAAATACTTAACTGGCATGCAGTAGCCTTGTCTTCAATACCGATACTACCAAAGTTCTGAATAATGCCGCCACTAATATTGTTACCAGAGATTAACCAATTAGCAGGATCAATTGCACTTCCGGGAATACTTGCTACTGGAAATTTTAATACTTGTTGTTGCAATGCCGATAACAATGTACCTTGACACAACTGTTTAAAATCAATTTGAGTAACTTGAGCATTGATAGCCTGCGAAGTGAGTTCTTGTGCTCGTAGTTGCACCGACTCTGATAGAGTTGATGCCATTGAATTAAGTTTTTCTTTTAATTCTGTTTCAATTATGTCTTTGCTAAATTCTAATTCTGATATTTTAGTATCTAATTTTTGGCTTAGTAATGTTGTTAAAAGAGTAGTGCTATCAATTGCATTAATTACTTCTGTAATTTTTTGCTGAATAGCAACCATGGCCTGTTGTTGAACCTGAGCTGTTATTTGTGTAACAATGCCCTGTACTATGCTGTTTACGTTATCTGTGATGTCCATATTTACTCGAATTGTATACTAACTACGTGTTCGTAGTTTTTCTTGATTAGACTCTTATACATTAAATTTTTATGTACAAGAAAATTTACTGCACCAGCATCGATACTAAACTTTGCTAATTGTTTAAAGAACATAGTACGACGTTCAAATTTACCGTATGTTGTTAGATTGTTAGATGGATTATCAATTTCATATAACATTGTTGCCCAGCGTGTACGATCACTTAAATCCCAGTCATGGAACTCTGTGAATACTTTGCTTTCTGCACCATGTCTAACTAACACAGGAATACTAAATTCACGATCTTTAAAATCTTGATTCTTATAGTCACGTATTGTACTTATTACAAAAGATGTGGCTAAATTACAAATCTTAGTAATTTTAAGTTGTTGCTCGGAATCCGACTCTGCAAAGGTAAAGTACTCATCCATTGCTACTACGCACTGGAATTGTTTTCTATATTGTGTTAAATCTTGCGGTTCAATATAGGTAAACTTTACACCACGAGAAGTAAGGAATGCTTGCGCTCGATCACTGATTTCAGTCACGCCAATTGTCTTGGCTTTGCAACTTAAAATTGCCGGATTAAATCCAACAAACAAAATACTAATAGGATCAAGATTCTCTGTGCGATAAACACCATCAAGAATTTCTTGTTTACGTGCAACCACATCGTCCATTCTAGGATTAAACTGTAAGGCGGCTAGAACCGCATCGGTGTAATTTACAAAAGTCATACAACTATTTATTACATACGTAATAAATCAAGCGTAACACAATGAAACCCGCCGCCTAAAGTGCGACTATGACGCAATTCTAGTGGTATAACTGTGAATTTATGACGTTCTAACGTGCTAATTAACCCTACTTGATGTCGATCCACTATAACTGTGTTAGGATCAACTACTAACATATTCATAGCAATCCATTTACTTGCATAAGGGTATTCATAGAAATCTTGTGCCACTACTTCATTAACCCAAATCTTTTCCCATAATTTAAACACGTTAGGCACGGTTGCTTCTGTTACACGAGTAGCATTTAACATAACAAGTCCCTCGCGTAAAGGAACAATAGTGCTATCAATATGTACTCCAGCATAGAAGTTACATAGCTCAATATTTACTGTAGGGAATTGACTGCATAACCATTCATATGCTCTGCGATTGCCGCTTGCGCTTTCCAAGAATAACATACTATCCCCTAAGCGACATACATTAGCCGCATCGAGTATCATGCCTTGATCACGTGGCATACTTCGACGATCGTGCGATTTATTAATTACTTCGTCTAGAACAATAATCTCTTGATCTCTACAGGGATACATCATAGCAGGATCGATAATAGTATTACCATATACTAATAACCTATCCCTGGGGCAATAATTATACATACCACCAGTCAATGGATAGTTACGCGGAGCAGGTCTGATAACTTCTACTCCTAATTGTGCCAGGGTATATGCAAGTATATTTAGATCTTCGTCGGCTTCATCGATTATGAACTGTGGCACTGGCCCTGATGGGACTGGTGTATCTTTCCATAAAGTTTTTTCAGACTCTTGTGCAAATACTGGGTCATCTGTTGGCCAGTTTGCGTATTTTGCACTACCTACTACAACTGATTTAAGTGGATCCCACTCATTGAATGAACTAATCATTTATGCCCTGTTATTTGAAGTGTGTATCTATCTTCTAATCCTAAGTTTGCGGCCATGTGTGGAGCATCATAATTCCATTCCACAACTTGCCCAGCGACCCACCCTACTACCGGTGAACCTAGAGCTTCTAGGTAATGCCCGGACTTCCAATCTTCTAGTAATACTAAAGCACGATTAATAGTTTGTTCTTTACCCTGTAAGTTGAATAGTTCTATGTAACGCTTATATAAATCGCTATGATTAGGCATTACTGTACCAGTACGCATACGATAAAAAGCAATGCCGATATCTTTCCATCCCTCGGCGGTGTACAATTCAATAAATTTATTACTCCAACTTGGTAATGTGTGTCGCATATCGCATAGTTCGCCACAGATCTTGCCTTGGTAACCTTGTGATAGCCATTGGTTAACACTTACAGGATCGTTAAACGGTTCTGAGATATAGTTTAATGTCTTAAACTCATCATCCCAGAACTTGTCTAGTTTATATTTGGTTATTACGTGTGTTGCCATAATGGATAACTTTAATATTTCCTGTTTGTGGATACTTGCGCCATGGATCAATAATAATACTGCCCGGATCAATGCGACAATATAAATTTTGATTATCAGTAACACCGGAATATCCGTATGTTATCTGTTGATTGTGTGCCAACAGTATAACTCCCATAATACTGTCAGGAACTGTTGGTTCAGTTAACGGATCGATATATGTAGGGGTAATACCCATCTCTTGCAAGTAGTATCCTACTAACAAACTGTAACTACCTTCTAAATAGGTTACGTTAGGTTTATATGCTTTACCGTGTATGAATACTGGTAAACCTTCTCTATTATCATAAATGAAACGTGCCATGTTCTTTGCTTGTTGCTCACGTGCTTTCATTATAACATCGAATAAGTCATACCCCAAATCTAATTCTTCAGCAAGGTAACGCAAGGCAATATTATCACGTGGATGACACGGCCCTGCATCTCCCATACCTGCTGTCATATATTTAGGTCCCATGATACGCATAGTAGAGTTTGCTAGTGCATTAGTTACTACGTCTACATCAATGTTACCTTGTTTAATAGCTACGTCTTGAATCATATTTACAATACCAATCTTAGCACTAATAAAGGTGTTGTAAAATACTTTAATACATTCTGCTTCATCCCACGTACCTACTACGTACCTCGGATTGTTTTCCATGATTGTGTTATAAAAGTCAGTTAGCAATTTTGCATCGCCTGTTTCGCTACCGTCTTCAGTACCAATGATAACCATCTCTGGGTTAACCATGTCCCACTCAACACTACCCATTGCGATGAGGTAAGGGTTGTATATGAAACGTGCGTTGGTAATATTATTCTTCAGTTCCCTACGGGTAGTGCCTGGTAGAACTGTGGAGATAAGAACTACTAATTGTTCAGGTTTTGCAAATTCGTTTACTTGACGAAGTACATCATTTACTACGGTGTAATCAAAGTCTTTATTCTTTAAGTGTGTGATTGGGCGATCGCCACCGTAGATAGGATCATGTGGTGTTTGAACAGCAATAAAGATTAGCTCTTTGCCCTCAACTGCTTCTTGCAAAGTGGATGCAATAGTTATTTTGTCGCTAGTTACTGGATAAATATCATAACCAGTTACGTTATGCTTAGTTGCCATAGTTTCGGCACAAGCCATTCCCAATTTACCAACTCCAATAAATCCTACATTCATTTATGTTTTCCTTAGACAGATTTTATAATATACTTCATGATAATTTAATATATCGATTTCCTAATAATAAAACGGTGTACTTCTACCCGTTTGGTACATACCAGGGAATCGATATTTTGCAAGATAAAAAAACTAACGATATAATAGAAATTGAACAAACCCCCGACGTTGGCAAAATATTTTTACATTGCTACTTTTTTGACCAGGAACCCTTTGACAATTATAATCTACCAATTTTAAAAAATTCAATTATACGGTATGATTATGCTAATACTAATCCCAATTGGATTGATATAATAGCCAATAGTGAAAAATCTGACATTAAAGACAATTTTATAAAATCAGAAACTTCGTATAATTGGTATTATTTCTTTCACGGGTTTGCAGCATTAGATTGGTATAGAGATTTTCGGTATTTGAATCCAACTTCATTTAATCATTTTGATAAAGTATTTATATGTTATAATCACCTGACTAGTAATTTACGTTCATATCGCCTACACCTTGTTAGTAACCTAATAGATGAAGATTTAGTTAAGCACGGACTAGTCAGTTTAACATTAAATGATGAATTTGGTGATTGGCGTAGTACTATAATGGACCCGCAAAATCCATTGGATAACAGAGCAAGGACAAAAATTTATAGAGTATTATCTAAAGTAAATAAACCATTGATCATTGACACAGAAACTCCAAATGGAAGTATGAGTGCCAATGTTAATTTTGCCGACTTGACCAGAGCATTATTTCATGTTGTTACTGAAACAGTATACTTTGATCCTAAGTTACACTTAACCGAAAAAGTGTTTAAACCTATTGTAGCAAAACGTCCTTTCTTTTTAGTAGCGGCACCGGGTAACTTAAAATATTTAAAGAGCTATGGATTTAAAACATTTAATCGGTGGATAGACGAAAGTTACGATGAAGAAGAAGATCATTATACACGAATAGAAAAGATTACCGCAGAAATTGCTAGACTATGTGCAATGGATCAAATTACATTAGAGAAAATGCACCAAGAAATGCAAGAAGTATTAGAGTATAACTTTAATCATTTTTATACAACATTTAAAGATCTTATTATTGATGAATTAATCGATAACTTTGAACATGTCCTATGTCAAATTAATAATGGACGACAGCCCGGAAATCATAGTAGACATCATCAACGTTTTGAATTAACTCCGGAATATTTGTTAGAAGTAAAAGCTCGGCTCAAGCAATAAATACTTGTACAACAGAACAGCATGAGCTGTCATTTTTCAAGGAGCTAGTTATATGAGTAATTATACACAAGCATTATGGACAGATAAGCACGTTGCAGGATTTATGCTTGTAGCATTACTAGTCGGTATTCTTATAGGATGGGCATTATAATAGGCTAAGTAGGTTTACAAATATTTTGTAAAGTTTTACTAAATGCGTTTGTGTCACCTATTATGCTTGGAATTCTATAAGGCATGAAATACATCTGCATCATTACCCAACTGCATTGATCATAATAAGCATTTGCAACATTAGTTAGAGGTTGCGACATAGTAGCCTTTCTATAATCGTTTAACCATTTCATCATAATACTTCCCCATCTTGGATAATTCTCTTACGAACCTAAGCCTGTCAGTGTACAGATTGCCAAGGTTAACCCCACTAACCAAGCCATTAATATCAAAAAGCCAAGCCCCACTCGGACAAAAATAAGTAGAAAGAGGAATAATCCTGCTGATAATAATAATTGCTGAAAGAATACTAACATTATGTATTTATTTTTTTTTTTGAAACAAATGATAAACGCCAAAAGATGTCTAGCGAAATAAATACTAGTATAAGAAGAGCAGCATAAGCTGTCGATTAAGGAGCTAGTATGGACGAAATCTTCAAAGTACTCGAAGATATTTCTTTACCAATGTTGGTAGTGCTTCTCAGTGATTTGTTTATACTAGCGATTTTTGGGGTTGTAGTTACTAGAATATCTGCTCATTCTTTTAAAGAAATATCCAATTCGGTTGATTTATTAGATGAATGTGTTAAAACAATCGGCGATGAATTAGATGATGTAGCAGAAGCTATCCATGATCTTAAAGACCATCAATAATCTATAACGTTATTACTCTGTTTTATTAATTCTGCCAAGTATTTCTTCGTAGAATGAGTCTAGTTCGCCGCCAAATTGTCCCATTAAGTGTTCAGCAATGTCCTGCACAAGGGTATAATTTTTTTCTTTGTACGCTTTGAGAAAACCTTCGTGTAGTTCTATGTATACATCAAGTTTCATTAATCCATCAACACCAATCTTGTCGGCTGGTACCACACACCAGCAACTAAACATTTCACCGTTAACAGGAAATGTTTCTAATTCCAATACAGTATGTTTCTTTTTAAGATCGTCGACTACATTTTTATCCCATACGATTTGCATACGTTCTCTTTTCTAATTTTAATGCTCGATAAATTTCTTGTACACCTTGTGCTTGGCTAATACAATCTTCCAGTGCATTGTGCAATCCAGCTTTGCCTTTTTCACGTGGGTCACCGTGTACACCAAATAGTGTACGACTATCACGGATTTGCCAAAACTGCCACGGCGTTGGCCAACCACATTGACGATAGATGTTTTCTAGAATAACAATATCAAATGCAGGACCTTGACACCAAATGTTCTCTACACCTACAGTAAATTTATTTAACTGCTTGTACATTGATTCTAGACTAATTCGGCCTTCTGTACCTAATGCTTCTTCACGGACATCTTCGGCTTGCCTGCCCCACCATTCTAGTGTGTCGGCTTGCACTTCACGTCCTAATGCTAACTGTTCGTCAACATCAATTCTGAAGTATAGGCTATCGCCAAACTTGTCCGGGGTAAATGGATCAAACTTAACTGCACCCAATGTTAAGATTGCACAATCTGGACGTGTGCCCAACGATTCTAAGTCGAGCATTATATCCACAATTTATCCTTGCTTTAAGATTTTAAGGGATTCGGATTCCACTACACGTCTGCGTAGTCCTGAGCTGGAGAATGAATGATCACGACCATTATATACAAGTTCTATTCCGCGACGCATACATTCCATTTTTCCTGAGAATTCTGTAAGTTCGTATTCAACACCCAAAACGCGAACATCGATTGGGAGGATTAGTAATAAATCAATTAAGTCTTGTTCTGTTTCATAAACAACAACTTCGTCCACATAACGACAGGCAGCTAATTGAATTTGTCGTTCTACAATGCTTTGAACTGGTTTGTTTTTGGTATCTGCACGATCAATAGTGGGATCAGTCTGTAAACCGGCAATTAAATAATCGCAATGATTCTTTGCTTCAGACAACATAGAAATATGGCCAGCGTGTGGTCCTAAATCAAATGTACTAAATGTAATTCCGATTCTTTTGCCTTGTTCTTTTAATTCTCTTATTTTATTGAAGATCATTTTTGTATACTATTGATATTTTTTGTTGTTTTACCATTGTGTAAAATGTTGCCCTATGTTTTATTCCTAATCCAACCATAGCATCTTTAATTGATGGATATTCTATGTTGTTTATTATAACAGGTTTATATTTTTGTGTAAAGGGTTTCCCTTTCCGTTTTGCGGATGCTTCTGCATGAGCTTTTTTCCATTCTGCAGATTTTGTATAATTTTTATTTGATGCTTTTATTTTTTCTATTGTTTCAGGGGTGTGTTTGTGCCCAGTATGTCCGTTGGATTTTCCTTTTTTGGCATTACTTATTTTTTTTGAACGAATTGCTTTTTCTTCTTCGGTTAATGAGGCATGCCAGTTTGTTAATCCAATATTACGTTGATTAATTATGTTGTCTTTATCGGGATGATTTAATATAGTATTTCCGCCTGTGCCACCACCTGCAATATTATATAAATCACTTAGTGATTCGTATAAAGAAATAGTATCTATCTCAAGTTGGTTTAACTCATTGACTGTTTTAGCCCAATGTAATATTTCTACTTTGAAGTTTTCTTTGCCGTATTTTTTAATAGCAGATTGTAATGCTATCCCAGACCCATAATAATTATTATCAAAAATAGGTTTTGTTCTTTTGCCGATATAGCAACGATTGTTAATTAAGTTAATTGTTTTATAAATGTAGCCGATATACATAAGTATTCTCCTTATGTTTATTTACCACCTTTTGTCAGTTTAACCTATTAATCATGAGTCTTGTTCTACTTTAACTTGTAGTGGGAAGCCGTTATTACGAGCAAGCAAGGTAACTTCGATACCTTTTTGTTCGGCAATTTCGTAAGGGAATACTGCTACAACTGCACTACCTTCTTCGTGTACTTTCATTGTAATTGATTCAGCAGCGCCTTCGTCATAATGAAAGATTGCTTTAAGTGTTTCAACTACAAACTCTTGTGTAGTTTGTTCATCGTTGATATAGATAACACGATATTGTGGCGGTTCCGGGATATTGGATTTGATTTCAATTTGTGGACGTACTGTTGCTTCGGTTTTGGTTTTTGCCATTGAATCGCTCATAATTATTTTTTTTTCAGTATAAAGGGGTAAGTTAATTCCTACCCCTTTATTATACAACATTGTTACTTATTTTGCAAATGTTATGGCAATTTTTTTAGCCTTTTGTTCTTCCGGAACTAACATTTCTAAAGCAATACTAAGTATACCATTTTGAACAGTAGCGCCACATACTTCGATATTTTCCGCTAATGGGAAAGTACGAGTAAAGTCACGATTGCTAATACCTTTGTGCAGGTATTCTGGTGCTACTTCTGGTGTAGGCTTAACTTGTTCGCCTTTGACAGTTAACACGTTTTCTTTTAGCTCAACATCGATTTCGTCTTCAGCAAACCCCGCAACAGCAACTTCAATGACGTAATGAGTGTCATCTAGTTTAACTACATTATGTGGGGGGTAATTGTCTTGACGACTTGAGAATTGTTTGTTTAGCTGTTCAAAAATTTGATCAAAGCCGATTGTTTGGCGATGAATCTGGTTAACGAACGTAGGTAAATCAAGAGTATGGATTTGTAATTGTGTCATTTGTTTTCTCCTTTTTAAGCAAGATGACTATAAATTGTAGACCCGACTATTCGGCATCTACATAAGTATTTATACACAATATTATACATAATGTTAAAATGAAGGGCAATACATATGACGTTCAATTCTGAATATTTTTTTGAATTAATTAGTAATCAAACATTAACCAAACCGGACATTGTACAATTACGTCCGTATGCATTATCATGCTTAACTCGTACTCCACGATTGCCTCGTGCTATTAATTTTATAGAGTTACTCAAACAACCGTGGGTTAATCGTTGTAAAATTAGCTTCGATACTATCCCCAAAAGATTTGAACAATTAATAACCTGTAGTTGGAGAGATTTACAACAACAGATGCCCACAGAAGAATTTGAGATAGTAAAAGCAAACTCGCCGAGATATATAGATATTCCTGGTGAGCCCGAAGTAGACAATTGGTATTACACTAGCAATGCCAGCTTAGTGCATAGCCAATGCTATATAGATTATGTTGTTGAAAGTACTACTGATATGGAATTTATCAGTGAAAAAGCGTGGAAGCCAATGTTTTCTGGGCAACTATTTGTCATACTTGGCCCAGTGGGAATTATTAATTATCTTAATAGCGTTGGGATAGATACATTCAACGATATTATAGATCATTCATATGATCAAGAACCTGATGTGCGTAAAAAAATTACAATGATTATTCAGACATTAGATGATCTAATGTCACAAGATTTAGATCAATTATGGAATTTAACTTATAATCGTAGATTAAAAAACTTAGAACTAATGTATAGTCCCGAGTTTCGTAATCTAATTAAGCAATAAATTAATAAAGTTTTTTTGGAAGTGATTCAGAAGCTAACTTTTTGCGCCAGCGGTTCTTGGCTGCTGCTTTAGCTTTCTTACGTGCAGTAGTTGGTTTTTCGTAGGTTTCGCGTTCTTTAAGTTCACGAAGTAAGCCCGATTCTAGGACTTTCTTTTTGAATTTACGTAGTGCTTTCTCTACTGGTTCACCTTCACGTAAGGTAACGGTATTGCCTTTACATAGATTCGCTATGTCGTTCTTTGGATAATATGCCATATGTTTTATTTAGTTGGGTTATTACTTCTTTAAAAATTCTTCAATTTGACTGCGCTCTAAATCCGTTAATTCATCTGTATCATAACGTCCGGCTGCAATTTCATCTACTAGATGTTTAATATACAGCTCATCGTAAGCATACAGGTCTGTGCTATCTTTGTCAATCTCTATCCACTTAGTATCGTTAAATTTGAACAAACGATTTGGTAAGTAGTCTGTACGTAAATAAACATCACCTCTTTGTGGATTAGTTGGGAATGTGTTGCCAAACCCACTAGTACTTGCTTTGCCTAATTCTACTACATTGTTATCTGCTTGTGCTGAGATTGGTATCATTACCCCGCGGTTACGACCTGGTGCTGCTTCACGTGGCAGTTCTGAACGAACAGGTGGTTCAACATAATCGCCGGGGCGTTCATCCATTGATGTATTGTAGTTAGATTCCGGATATGCAATACGTGTAATTAGTACGGGTTCTTTAACTGATTCTACTTCCTCTATTAAATTCTGTTGCGGAACATACGGACTATAATCACCTTCGTGATATGTTTCTTCTTTAGGTTTACCAAATATACTAGACATTGGAAAGGAAAAGCCTGTCCATCTTGGTTTAATTACTGGTAATTCTTCGTCGGGTTCTGGATCGGCTATATGGCCATCTGAGTAATCGGTAAAGTCGGGAATTTCTTCACGTTCGAATACCGGTTCAAGTTCTTCAACATTTACAAAAGTAGAATCTGTCGCAGAGGTATCTGGGGTTTTTATTTCCTCTGTCCATACTATGGTAGCTGGATCTTCTACGATTTCTTCTTCGGGTTTGCGATTCCATGCAAAAGTCATTTGTGCGGCTAGCAACATAATAACTGCTAGCGGATCAAATACAACAACAATCATTATGATGATCCATGTTACTGCCTTTTCTAACATACTAGCATCAGGTGCAACACCATAGATAAATGCCGCAATGTATTTGATAGGTCCAACTTCAGCTTCTACTTTACGATTCTCTGCACGTATAGGAGTGGCTTCATCGTTAAGAGTGCTAATAGTCTTTTGGTTAGCTTCAATATCCTTGGCTAGTGTTGCACGATCTTTGGCTTGACTCTTACGGATAGCCACTGACTTGTCTGCGCCAGTTTCACTCGTACTACGAGCCATGACTTGGTCAACAGCATCATCCATTTGGCGTAATTGCTTACGATCAGCTTCAATATTATCACGTGCTGTTTTAATCTTCTCATCATAGATAGCAAGTTTAGCACCTACATCGCCCGACACTAAGTTTTGATCATTGTGTGCTTTTGATAGATAGCCAAAACAGCCAATTGAGGTTATCATCATAAGGATACTAACCGATACTAAGCCGTATGCTCTCATTGCTGTTGGGATACGGGCCCAATATTGTTTAATCCAACTTGCCATAACCAGTTTACCAACACCTAAACTAATACCCATAACAGCGATTGGACCAGGTGCAGCAGAGAATATGGCCATTAAGCCCATAATGGAATAATATTCTGCTATAGCAGAAATAGATAATCCAGATATTAAGAGTAAGTAAGATAGTATCATAGTTTAATATTTATAGACTTAACTACGTGATTATACTATGATACTTGTGGTTTGTCAAGCTGTTTGGTTAGACGTAACTTGCTCGAACGTAGCAGTTAGCCTGTGTAGTGTCAAAACAGGTGTATACCAAAGCAACTGCTTGGTTAGCACCGTATAGGGCGCCTGGGCCGTGTCCAGTTAAAGTAGTTGACCCCGTGGCACCAGTTGTGGTATTGTTCACACCAGCTACACCAAGAGCAATGTTACGACCTGTACCACCCATTCTAACCATAACAGCAACTTCGGCACCGGCAGTATAGTTTGATAAAGTGATAGTTGTATCACCTGCTGGTACATACCAAAGTATTCTACTGTCTGAGTTAAAATCAACTGTTAATGTTGTTCCGCCTGTTACTGTTCGCAAACCGCCATCATTGATAATAACTCTTGGTGTGGATAGTGTACCACTTGAACTAACTGCTATATTACCGGCAGTAATGTTTCCAGACAATGTTATATTAGTACCAATAACATTACCATAATGAGTTGTTGCTGTTACATTACCGGCGGTAATATTGCCAGTTACAGTTACATTGCCACCAATTGTTTCGTTGTTAGTGATCGCTACATTACCAACAGCAATGTTACCCAAAACTGTTACACCAGTAGTAGCACTTACTGACATTACCTGTGTAACAACATTTGAACCAATTGGAACTGTTAAGAAATCAAGGTGACCGCCACGATTTGTTTGTGTTTGATTTTCATCTGCAATGTAACGAATTTGTGCTACACCAGTAGTTGGCCAGCCGCCTGTTGGATATCCTGTGCCGGCTAAACGAAATACTTCTTCGCCTGCTAAGACCTGTGTTGGATTAGCAACGGTTCCATTAAACTTGCGACCAACAATAATACTATATTGTCCTACAGCATCAAAATATGATCTACCTGGAGTGGTGCCATTGTCTTGTCCGGTAACATGCAACATTACACCTGGCAGAGCCGGTGGTTGACTTAGCCCTTGAGCATTGCCGGTAATTTCTACTGCACCGGTATTCATGTTGTTTGTTGATACTATAAATGTTGCAGTTCCAGCTTGGATGCTATTACCATTGGTGGTGATATTGCCATTAAATGATGACGGGCCATTATTAGTTGAAACGCCGTTTATAACGGTATTACCATTGAATATACTTGGACCATTATTAATTGCAGTACCCGTAATAACTAAATTACCAACTTGTGTGGTGGTGCCAATTATTAATAAATTACCATTGGTTGTTACATTACCATTGAATGTAGTAGTTCCATTACTAATGGTACTCCCATTACGAATAGTTGTACCATTGAATGTAGCGGTACCATTGTTAATAGTGTTACCCGTAACTAATAAATTACCAACTTCTGTTACATCTCCAGTAAAATAGCTTGTGCCATTGACAATTAAATTACCACTAGTAGTTAAATTACCTTGGTGTATAGTTTGGCCATTGAATAATATATATCCATTGAAGTATGTATTGCCAACTGTAATTAAGTTACCATTGGTTGTTACATTACCATTGAATATACTATCGCCTTGACTAATACGAGTACCAGTGCTGAAAATAGGACCAACAAAGGTTGTATTCCCAGTAAAAACTGAGTTACCAGTAAAAGATGAGTTGCCAGTAAAGGTACTAGACCCAGTTGTAATTCTGTCGCCTATCTGGTAAATTGTTCCAAAAATTCTAACTGGACCAACGAAATCTGTATTTCCAGTAAACAAGGCATTACCTGTTATGCTGGTATTACCATTAAACGCGGCATTACCAGTTACTGTAAG